>SMFC01000002.1_pt1 | contig 55870 bp, 92 predicted proteins | sample 2456331 | NCBI WGS metagenome assembly SMFC01 (sample SAMN10132608, study PRJNA489261) | soil metagenome | isolation source: day120 control-loamy sand soil ammended | place: USA
GGCCTTCGCCGGCGTCGCGCTGGATGGAAACGCCGGGGATGCGCTGCAGCGATTCCGCGAGGTCTGGTCGCAGGGTTGCGAGCTTGCTTGTTGGACTTGGCATTGCATGACTTTCCACCCCATGTGAAACAGTCACGTATCAGGAAAAAACCAGGGGTTTCGGTGGCCACCTCCACCCCCAGTCACATGGGGAGCACTTATGCCGGAGCGTCGAAGCTCGCAGCCCAGGTTGTGGCATCGACTGCAACGAACCTGGCGAATGTCTTGCCAGCCATCGTGATGGCGGCGTTTGTGGAACCGCCGTTGATATTGCCGCCCGTTGCCGGGTAGACCTTGAGCCCCTGTGAGGCCACTGAGTTGTAGACTTCGACACGAGCCCCGACAGTGATTGCCGGGAGGCGAACGCCCTTGGTTCCGTCAGACGCGGTCACAACCACCAGGCTGCCTGCAATGGCCCCGGCATCACCCTGAGCACTTCCGGCAGCAGCCAGAGAGACAGGGGCAGTTGCCGCGTCATTGGCGATGGTCAGGACTTCGATGTAGTCACCGTCTGCGGTCGCAGCTGAGATGGCCTTGCCTTTGAGGATGGACCCCGTGGAAGCCACTTTTCCGCCAGCGGCAGCATAGACGTTTGACCCCGCTGTGATCTCGCCTGCGGCCACCATCTTGCGAGTGCCGGGCATGTTGTTCAGCCGCACCGCAGCGAGTTCCCCCACTTCAAAGGTGTCGACTTCGATTGTGCCATCGTCGATGTCGGCGGCACCCGCGATGGAGATCCCACTGGCACCGATCTTGATTCGCAGGTACTGAGCAATCGCCTCAGTCACCGCGAACGTCTTCATTCCTGATTCGTTGTATCCGGCCATTGCTGGCTCCTTTTGAGTGATGTTTCAGAGTCGGGTTTTGCTCGCGGTAATTACTTGCGGCGACGCACGGCGTTGGCTTCGGCGACAACAGCTTCCTGAAGGTCCGGGTGAGCTGCGTAAACCTTCCGGACAGCTTCGTTTCTTGGCATGTTCGGATGCTTCGACATCAGCTTTTCGACCTCAGCCTTGAATGCAGCGTTCGCACTGGCATGCCCACTGCGATGTGAACGAGTACCGATTGTGCGAACACCACTGCGGGCCCGGCCACGTCGGTAACGGCTCGATGGCTGCTCTTCTTCGTCCTCTGCGTCAACGTCTTCTTCATCCTCTGATGCGAAGTCATCGGTCTGATCGTCTTCGGATTCGGGGTCTTCATCCTCAGCTCGCGACCGACGAGACTTGCGGGACTGCTGCTGGTCCTCGTCATTAGCCTTGGATCGGCGAGACTTGCGAGCGGCTGGCGGGTCTTCTTCGTCTTCCGCCTGTTCGTCGTCGACAGTGTCTTCGGATTTTCGAGAGCGTCGAGACTGCTGCTCTTCGTCAGTGTTGGATTTGCGAGACTTCCGCGACTTGCGGGACTGCTCCAGTTCCTCTTCGGCTTCTTCCTGCTCTGCGCGGGCAATGTCGACGCGAGCAACGAGGGCTTCGCACCACTCCCGGTTTGCTTCACTCGAGGACAGTCCCCGCTGCTGTGCGGACACAACAAACTGAGCGTCTTCGGCCTTGGACGTTTTGAGTCCGGGGCAGGCGGCAACGATTTCGTTGAACGAGGCCGCTTTGCCAGTGTTGTTCTGAGACATCGAATCTCCTTCAAAGGTTTGGGCCTCGCGGCTCGCCAACTGCAACAGTTGCAGTGTTTCATCGATCGATTGAATCCCATCGATTAACTGCATCGACAGGGCTGTTTCTGCTGTGTAAACGAGTCCAGTTACGAGAGCTTTCGCTTGCTCATCGCTGAATCCTCGCCCACGCTGGACGTGTGCGGTGAACTGTGCCTGCAAGCCGTCGACAATCTTCTGGTGTTCGACAACTTGCTCGTCAGTAATCTCGGTCCCTGGGGTGCCAGCTCCTTTGAACTGGCCAGCCTTCACCAGCACGGCCCGAATGCCGTTGTCTTCGAACGTCTTGCTGTAGTCGTACAGCACCATGAAGGTTCCGATGGACCCGACGAGCGTTGTCTTGTTCGCTGCAAAAACCTTCGTCGCCTGACTGGCAACCCAGTAAGCAGCGGACGCTCCAAGGTCTTCAATTACCGCATAGACCGGCTTCGTCTTGGCAGCTGCAGCGACCTCATTCGACAGGTCTTCAGTTCCTGCAACAGTCCCGCCGGGGCTGTCGATAATCAGCAGAATTCCGTCGATGCTTGAGTCTCGTGCAGCAGCTCGGATCTGATGGCGGACTGCCACCATTGAACTGCTGCCGTCGATTGAGCAACCCGCTTTTGTCAGCGACCCAGACAGGTGGATCTCGGCAATTGCACCACCACCGAGAGGGGAAGGTGCCACGTCGGATTCACCCAGAACATCTGTCGTCTTAGCACCGATCGCGAGGTTGTCGCGAACGTGCTGCGAGAGGTTCATCCCCCGCACAGCATTCCACGTCTGTCCGAATCGGGTCGGCTCGATTGCCCAAATGCCGAAGTAGTCGCTCAGTCGGTTTTTGACTGATGAAAACTCATTGCGGTTGAATGTCAGGTCGCTGAATTCGGTCATCGTTCAACTCCCTGAGACTGTGGATTTTCGCTGTTCAGTTCTGCCTGCAGGACGGCGTTTGCGAGGTTCACACCAAGGGTAGATGAACCCGGCAGTGTCAGCAGCTCCCGCCATGTGATGCGTTCGGAGTCGTGCTCAAGATTGCCATTGAGGCGTCGTGACATCCGGATTGCCCGGCGAATCGCACGGGCGTTGTCGTTGATGGTGTCGCGAATCACGTCCTCAATGCTGATGCCACGTTTGGCGAGCAAGGAACGCCTTGATTCAAGGAGAGCGTCAAGCTTGGCTGCATCGCCAGCAGCGTCCTTGAGCGGGTCCATGTAGTCCCAGACGGGACGCTGGAAGTCGACGCCGAATGGATTGCGGACCTTGTCCCCTGCTGCCATCTTCCGCAGGGCAGGTGACGACTCGATAAACGAGCGAACCTTCCATCGGTAGACGTGCCGATGAAACCGCTGGATGTACCAGTTCTGAATTCCGATAAAGCCGATCTTGGCTTGGTCAATTGCACCACGCCAACCGCTGTAGTTGGTCTGCGAGGCGTCGAGCAGGATCGAATGAACCGGCAAGTTCAGGTTCGCGGAAATAATCTTCAGCACCAACATGGCGTGCTCGAAGAACTCCGCGCTATGAATGTTCGGACTGAACGGAGTGATCTTCTCGCCGGGATCAGTGATGATCTGCATCCCCGGAGAGAATCCATCAATCACCTTGACTCCAGACTGCGACCGCTCAATCGTGCGGTCGCCAGTCTGCAGGTCTCCGGGAAACTTCGAGCCTTGTGGTGACTGCTCACGGATGTACGAAAAGCAGCTTGCGACCTGCTGTTTGACGAGGTTGGCAAACTGAATGTCATCGTGCATGCCAACGAAGTCAGCACAGCGACGAAACACGCTCACACCGCGAGTCTGGGAAACGCGGCTGGGGTTGTAGATGTGAAAAACCTGACGATTGCCCGCTGAGTCCCGCACTTTCACCGGGACGGCATCGCTGACTTTGGCGAACGTCTGACTCGGGTCGATTTCGTCACGAGTGAACCAGTACTCGAGACGCTTTCGAGTCTCACTGAGAAGCACGCCGTGGACGACGTTTTTCGACGTATTGGTTGGCGTGCGGCACCGGTGAGCCTCAATCAGCTCAATGGCTCCGCTCTCGTTTGGCAGAACAATTGAATCGCCATCCACGAGCGTGGAGCGAAACGCCATCTGCTCCAGCTCGCGGAACGTGTGCTCACCAGCAACGTCACAGCGTGATTCGTCTGATGCCCAATCATTCCACTCTGACTTCAACGCAGCATCAAACTTGGAGTCACCCGTGTCAGGGTCGACTCCAATGCCGTTTTGCAGCACGTTCGACTGCAGGCGGTCAAGCACCATTCCCGCAACTGGATCATTGCGGTCGAAGTCTCTTCCCAACTCAATCGAGTAGAGGAAGTCGGACTCGTTTCGATAGTGGTAATCGCCGCTCGTGCCAACTGTCGAAACGCCAGTCCGCTTGCGACGGAATCGGCTGTTTCGCTTGGCAATGTCATAGTCCGCTCGCATCGTTTCGAGCGGCAAATCCTGTGCTGTGTTGTGAGAGGATCGGCTAATCGCGGAACCCTCCAAACGACACGTACTTCACCCGTGCTGCTGCCGGGTCAGTTGAGTGACCGGACAGCCAGTGCAATGCATCGTCAAGTTGCAACTGCCAGAGTTGCGGATTGAACGCGATTTGCTGCTGACTCTGCGACCAATTGCTGGGATGCAGCACAAGCAACGCACGGCAGGCGGCAATGAAGCCTCTGCACTTCGATGCCGAACCATCCACGTCATAGGTCAAGTTCGCGAGATAACCCGCGACGGCCTGCTCTTGAGTGGTGGATTCGTTGATCTCCATTCAGAGAGTTTTGCAGAGGATTCCGCATTGGCTCAGGATTTCCGAACGACCCGAACACGGATCGGGCGGAAAGTGCTACTTGCAGGCCAACTGCTCCAGAACCCACATGATCGCTTGAGGGCACCCCTTCACGGGCTTGCCGTTTTGCAGCGTCGCCTCATGGGCTTCCAGGGACAGACTGAGATGCTTGACCCAGTTCTGAACGTCTCGATTCGCGCTCAGCTTGACCTCCGCTTTGGCTGGAACGAACGAGTATTGATTGACACCCGCCAGCGACAGCGGCGGAATGTCGATGCAAACGCGACCCCCCTTCGCCGATGGCGGCTCAATTGGTGGAGGCACTGGCTTCACTGTTGCTTCCGATGCCTTGTGTTGCTTCCCGGAGAGAGAGGAAATTGCTGCGTGAGACTTGCTCATTATCACCTTTCAGTTGCGAGGAATGGTCTTCCGTCGGGAGTCGTAAACGTGTGTGATTGCTGTGCTGGAGTTAACGTCTGTGCTGGCTTCGGCTCAGCCTGAGCATTAACGTGGCGGCGAGCGCGGACCATCGAATGAGACAGAAACAGTCCAGCGGCCACGTCGAGCTGGTGGTTGTCGGCATGCTTCTGGACGAAGCCTTCCACGAATCCTCTGCCTACCTTAAACGCGCGTTCGAACTGTTCCGCAACAATCTGTTCCGCGTAAATCTGATGGTCCTGAGTGTTCTCGCCAAAGAGTGTCACGCACCCATCGCGGAGCATTGCGGTTTCCTTGTCGAGCGGCTGAATCGAAAAGGCATGATGCACCCGATGCTTGAACCAGTCGGGGTCGAAGTTTGCCAGCCAGATGTCACTGTCTTTCTGGTGTGACAGGTGCCAGCGGTCCCCATGCGGCGATGGCCATTTGTCGTCTGTCGCCTCCTTGGGATGCCGATACTTGCCGTCATCAACCCCCTTGGATGCTCGCCATAGGGGATTGGCTTTCACAATGCTGTAGACCAGCTCAGCGAGGTATCCGGAATCGACCATTCCCATGTCTACCGGGTACTTCGACTCGATAAACGCGATCAGATCTCTGAGACCGTCCTCCACTGCCTTCATCTCGCCGACAATGTCCGGCTGGGAAGTCGTGTGAAAGCCGTAGTCCACGATGTGGACGCGGCGATCAGGAAGGAAGGCACCAACCCCCCAGTTGAGCACTCGCTTACCGGGGTCGATGAAGCTCACGAGAATGTCGGTCTCTGGCGGGATGTAGCCTCGGCCCCAACCTGTCAGGCGACCGGCGTAACCGAGTGCCGATCCTTTGACCATGCCCACAGTGAGCTTCGTTCCTTCGGTCTTCTTCTGCTTGACCGGTCGGACCCAGGTCTGCTGAAGCTGGCATGTCTCCTTAGCCTCTCGCTTGGATGCGTCGGCGTCTTCTCCAAGGACATACTTACTTTCCCACTCTTCGCGACCCAGCAGTTCCATCTCAACAAGGAGGTTATTGAATGCCGACCAGCGGAAACCGAGCGTGTCCGTGTCTGGAACTGGTCCGACAACCTCACCCTCTGGTGTCACCGCCTGACCGCGATGCACCAGCTTCCCGTTGACGTTCATCTCCCGGCGCTGTTGCTCGCTATAGAAGCACCCGCACTCAGGGCATGAGAACCGAGCCTTCCGCCCCGCCTCCATCGCTGAGGGAGCGTCCTCCCAGCCGACGAAGTTTTCACGCTCGGGCGACACCCACTTGCCGCAATGCACGCAAGGGCAGGCGATGCGAGAGGCGGTTCCGGCCTCGTAAGAGGTCCAGAGGTGAGCCTTCTCATCGCTCAGTGTCCCCTCCTTAAAGACACGAGCCGAAAGTCCGTACGACTTCACACGACCTTGTAACTGGTCGATCTTCGTTTGTCCTTCCTTGGATGAAGCAGAGACCTCGTCCATCTTGTCGACTTCTGTCATTACCAGCACTTTCGACGTGGCGCCGGCACGCTGCTGGTCGTTGCCTCCTGCACCCATAAAGAGTAGGGATCGACCGTTCTTGAAAAAAATCTGCTTCGGCTTACCGCCGCGAGACCCATCGCCTGTCTTGGGGAGATAGCCCGCATAGCTACTCGACAGGATCGCCGGTTTAATGTCGGACTCCCATTTGATCCCCGCCATCTCAATGTCCGGCAGCCCGCAAATTACATCTTCTTCCACTTCGAAAAGGTAATACAGGATCACCAAAACGAAGGCGTGGAAAGTCTTCCCAGACTGCACCGGACCAATAGTCACATGCTTGTGCCACTTGCCGATCTCATTGAGCAGTAGACGTGCGTAGGGGAGTCGGTCTTGCTTGTACCGGTAGCCCCGATACGGACCATTGGGGATCAGAATCTCATCTTCAGCCCATGCTGCCATTGCCCTTAGCTTCGGCGCCATCTGAGTGGTGCAGTGTGCTTTCCATAGCTCCGCCATCTCCGGTTCTATCTTCATGGTTTACCCGGTCGACCAGCTTTCGTGACTCCTCAATCGCAGCTCGCAATATGTCTGCCGCGTCACTCCCAAACCGCCTTTCGAGTTGCGAGCAGGCGTTGCGGTAATGTATCGCCGCTCGGGTGAGCAAGTACTCAACTTGACCGTAATCAACTAATTGCCTTTTCTTTTCACGGAAGTCCAATTCGGCGATGTTCGCTTTCCAGTGACGGTACCTCTCAAGTGCTTCGGTGGACTCCCCTGACATGAGGTGATCGCCGGGGTCGCCAAGATTAATCCCCTTCCGTGCGGCTTCCGCCAGAATGTCGTGAAACCTCTCAATGACTTTCGGGAGATCGACGACCGCCTCTCCGATTGGGAGGTCGTACCGTTCCGCCTGCTCATTGAGCACCTTTTGCTGCCGCTGCGACATTGCCGAATAATGCTTCTTGGGGACGCTCCTGTAGTATTCCCAACGCTTCTTTTCCTCTACATCTTTTGTAAACCGAGTCCAGGCGGCCCGCTCGCGCGCGGTGAGTGTCTCTTTTCGGCTGAGCTTGTCACGGGCAATTGCAACCAGCGGCAAATCCGAATCTCTCACAGTGGTCTTCCTGTCATCCAGTCGTGTGTCTGTGGGGTGACTTCAACCTGCCCTGGTAATTCATCGATTGTTTTGAAAATCCAGATAATGGGAGCGTCTTGACGGCCAACGACTTGCCCACATTTCAGACCGTTAACACTTCCTGAGTGTGGCAAGTGCTCTTGCCCCTTCGGGTCTCGCCCCTTAGTCTCTGAGTGAGCCGTAAACCCGATTAAGTAGCGTGCCATTCGGAGATTTCAAACATGAAAGTGCTGACCGTTCATCAACCGTGGGCTGACCTCATCGTCTCCGGGCAAAAGCGATTCGAAAACCGCTCTCGCCCCACTAAGTATCGGGGCCCAGTGGCCATTCTTGCTGGCCTGAGCCGCAAGTCTCTCAGCAAGATGCCGCGAGTTGTTGGCGCTGTGCCGGGCTTCCCGTTCCCAACTGTTTTTGGGGCAATCATTGGCGTCGTGGACATCGTCGATTGCCATTCGACTGTGCCTGACGACCCGTTTGCCTGCGGGCCATTCTGTTGGGAGCTGGCTAATCCCGTCCTGCTGCCTGAACCAATACCGAAGCGGGGATGCTTGGGGTTGGTGTCGCTTCCGCCTGAAACCCGTCAGCTAATCGAATCAGCTCTGGGAAATCTTCAGCCCGCGTGACACCAGCGGGACAATCCGAATTACTCCTCCAGACCGTTTGCCTCGCGAACGGTCTCATGGCGTTAATAAATCCCGTTGGCTCGCTGATCGAAAGCCAACCGTGGAACACGAACAGGGGGCACTCTCGCGATGCCCAGTGGAGAAACGACTCCAAGCCAGAAGTGTCTCGCCCACCACTCATGTCCACGCAAAACCTCAATCGCGGGATAGCATCCATCGTTGCCATCATCAACCCGGCACCGGTGGCGATCAGCAGACCGTCCCCGTCTCGCTCATAATCAATCAGCGGCACCCTGTAAGCTCTTGCCACCTGCGTCAGATTCACTTGCGTTTCTCCTCGGGAATGTACTCCCACCCCGTCGTCATGCGGACAAAGGATGTTGTTAATCGACCCGTCTTGCCGCTTGCGGACTTCATGCCTGGCTTTCGGGTCTCTTTCCACATCCACGGGCGTTTGCGGCGGTGGGCGATGATCGCAGGGGACGCAGTCGTGGCAATGAATGTGATTCCTTCCGAACGCCACATTTCTTCGGCAACTGCTTCGACCACTGCGTTGCCAATTCCCAGTCCTTGAAAGTCTGGCAGGACAACCGAGCGATGTCCTCGCCACAGTTTCCGCTTTATTGCATGGGCATATCGATTGCCGCTTCCCGGCTGTGGGAGGACTGCAAAGAACGACGCCAGACGCTCCACTCCGTCGATTGTCAGATAACCCAGATAGCAACGAGCCGCCTTGTTGAGATCGCTGCTCAAATAGTGATGACCGCGAAAGGTTTTCCAGGCGGAGTAGTGACCGCGAAAAATCCGCACGCTGACTTCAGGGCGGCGCCTTTCCAACCTCCATTGGAAGCTGCCAGACGAGGGGTCGTAGACCCAATCAGGGTCCAGCCACTCAATGATGTCGTAGTGGCAAGCAACGGCGATCAGCTTTCGCTCCGAAGAACGCACTGCTTTGGAGACTGCTGCCGAACCAACCTTCGCCACCGTGCGGTCAACGACACTGGTGAACTCGTCGATCACTGCTAGTTCGGGCTGCTCCGCCATGGCACGCGCCACAGTCACGCGGAACTGCTCACCATTGCTCAGCACGCCAAAAGGGCGCGTCCACGCTGGCGGCGACGAGAACCCGACAGAGGACAGAAGTCCCGTGACATCCTTGATGCCCATGTGGTCAGGGAAGCCGTCGAGAATGCTGCGGTCTGACGGCCAGTCAAAACCGTGAATCAGCTCACGACCAAACAGCTCTTTGGCGATCGTCGTCTTACCGCACCCAGACGGGCCGACGATCAGACCGATCGACCAAGGGTGAGCTTCAATTGGCAAATCCACTGACCACTCCAAGCGACTCTTCTCGGACGGTGGAACATCAAACAGCCCCTCCAACTGCTTCACTCGCACGGAGCGAACGACAGGCGTTTCCCTCACACAATTAACGCGCGGCATTGAATCCCCTTCTTTTCAAGCTGCTCAAGCAACTCCCGCTGCTGCGTCTCAGACTCGCAATCCACCAAAATTGAAAACCGATCCTTTGGCTGCTGCACCGACGCCGTCACGGAGACTTCGCCAACCGACTCACTCGCAGCCAGCGACTCGTGAAACGTGAGCAAGTCAATGCCGAAGTCTCCCATTGACGAAAGATCCTGGTCGGACTGCACTTCCGCCACTGCGTCGACAAGTGCCAATGCATCCCACTCAGACATCTCTGCGGAGCGATTGTCGGCAATGCTGTACGCCGTCGCCCGGCTGCCGCTCAGGTCTGTTCGCTTCAGAACAACAAGCTCGGTGCCGTCAGTTTCGATTACTCGCGTCTTCAGCCCAAGCTCACCAGCTGCCTGTATCGTCCCGTTGCCTGCACGCACAATCCCTTCGGCGTCTACAACGACGCTTCGCCCCGCACCAAAGTAGTTCAGCGATGCCTTAATCGCCTCGATGCTCTTGCGGGAATGGTGCCGCGTGTTTCCGGGATCGAGCCGTGGCAGGTTATCGTCGGTCGCCATGCTTTACTTACTCCAGATTTTGTTTCGTTGTGAACAGAAATGTGTGAGCGAGCGATGAGTTCAGACAATCGTTGCCCATCCAGGAAGAACCTACCACGTTTTTCCTAGGGATTTCCGGCCTTTGGCGCCTCCCTTGCTGGCTCGCGAAAGCTGACCCTGAACCCATCTGGCACCATTGCGTGTCGCTCTCCATTGCTCCACTCTCCAATGAGGTCTGCGTGATACACCCCAGCTGCGACTGACTGTGTCTGCTCTGCTGTGAGTGTGATGTGAACTGTTGTCGTCTCCCCGCTCACGGTCACGTCGTCTTGCGGTGACAGCGAGAACTCTAGAGACGCGACCTCTGTGCCTGACGTGCGACGCGCCACCAGTATCAGCGATGTTGCATCGGCGACGGATGCACCCGACCAGTCTGTAATCACCAGCTTCGGCGCGAGGTCTCCTGTGTACGATGCCCCCACCACCAACGCCTTGTCGAACCCTCTTCCGCTCCATGTCGGCTGAACCCATTTGGTGATTGTGCCTGCGAGTCTCGCCACACCGGCGTCACTGATGTTGACCCCGTCTCCAAGCCCCCCAATCACCTGCTCAGCGATTTCATCAACAGCTTCAGGGGGAATCGTAGCCTCTCCGTTTGCAGCAACCTTGCCGCTGCTGTCAATGCTCAGGATTGAGTAGTTCTCTGGCCGACTGTCCCGCAATGCTTCCAGTGATTCTGTTGCAGGCGAGAAGGCTCCGCCGATGTCGGATGGTGCTGACACATCCTTGCGGAAGAGTGCCTGAAACGCTCCGAGCACGGTGTTGACGCCTGTGCCAGCGAACGAGCCAATCCGTGCAAGAATGGTTGTCGCGCTGGACTGGAGAGTGGAAACGTCTGCGGTTACGACTGCGATGTCGTCAATGATGCTCTGGGCATCTGCGTCCAGTTCATCGAACCTTCCGTCCTGCTCTTCCTGCTTGTCAGCAATGAGGTCAGTCTTCTCCGTGACGTCCGCTGCCTCTGGATCGTCGATCAGGTACATGCCACTGTCGTTGTTCACCTTCACGCGGCCTGTGTAGAGCACTCCCAGATCGTCAATCACGCGAGCCGTGTACCAGCCAGAGAGCGATTCTGAGACGGTCGCCTCGTATCGGCAGGGCTTACCTCCAGGTTCAGTCATTGCATCCGGTTCGTCTCCATTCGCAACGACACCGTCACGGTCCAGAAGCTCGAGAGTGAGTTCTGACCCTGTTGCGTAATGATTAAAAACGACAGTGCAGGCCATTGGTCACCTTAGACTATGGGTGGAGACAACTTCTCGAAATTCCCGTTGTGTCCGTTGCTGTAAAACGTCTGAAACGTGGACAACGACCCGATCACATTGCTGACCTCGGCGGGTGACACGTCGGTTCCCTCAATGTCGCCATCACTATTGATCCAGCCCTCCGGCAATGAGTTCCAGTCGATGGACTGTGCGGAATTGTTGGCGAGCAACTGTGACGACAGGGCATTGAGTGATTTCGCTGCTTTTGCAAGTGCCTTACAGCCGTTGACGATCGCGAGACATTCTGATTGTGATGGCATGACTTGTTCTCCGTTATGGTATTGAAACTTTAAGGGTGTCGCCGTCCCGCCAGATCGCCCCTTCGACAGAAGGGTCAGCCGTAGGCAGCACCGCGAGATTCAGTACAGCGAGTAAATTAGAGATCGTCAGCACGTCAATCAGCGTCTGTGCCGTTGCCCCTGATGGACCGGCTTCCGTCGCTCGCAGAACTGTCTTCCCCGGCGTCGCATTGCCCGTGGACTGCGGAACGTCGAAATACTGTGTACCGGATGCGGTGTTTGTGCCAGTGGCTCTGACACCCTTCCACGACCCCGGAGACGGACTTGATCCAGAATCACCGGAGCCAAGCACAAATTCGTTCGCTCCGGTCAGCTTGGCACGGGGAGTTGCTGCTGTATTAGCACAGAGTTGTAATTCGGTCGTCGTACCATTGCCGCCACCCTTGGCGATCGCCGCCCAACCACTTCCGATGGTAACCGACGTGCAACTGACCGAGCTAGTGGCAAAGGTAACTTGACCGGTGGCTGACTGCATTACCAATCCGCCACCTTGATTGCCTGTAATGTAGTTATTCGCGAGATTGCCAAGTTGAATACGTCCTGTTGACGACGGATTCAGCTTCAGGAATCCAAACTGGATATCAATAACCCAGTCAGTCCCGTCATAGTACAGATGAGCCTCCTGCGTTCCCGGTATCCCGTTACGAATGATGATCGGGTTGCTGGACGTGGCACCGGGGAAGACGAAATCAGTCGGGCTGCGGTAATCAGCCCCCGCTTCAGCGGGAGCCACCTTCCCGGATGCCCCCTTCAGGATTCCGGTAATGTCCGTGTCTGTGCCAGTGGTAATGCTTCCTGCCATCTCCGGCAACTGATCCTCTGGAACCTTGCCGTCAACGAGATCCGCCTTTGACTCCAGTGCCGTGTCTATCGCATCGGAGAGAGCAACAACCAGTCCTGCCGCTGTCCCAGCCACGTCTGCGCCGACATCCGCAGCATCAAGTGCGACATTATCACGCTTGCCGTTGACTGACAGGACTTCGGGACGGTATCCGGACATTTACATATTCCTACAGTGACAGCCAGATTCTCAGCACCCAGTACGCAATCCACAGCAGCCACATTGCACCCGAACCGGGGAAGGCTTTGACGAGGTCCTTGCGCACTTCCTTGCGACTCAACTTCCGTCGCCCGCCACGCATAACGGACCGCTGAGATTCGATGTACCTCGCTGCCCACTGCTCAATCTTTTCGTGCGGAACATCGGGGTTATCAGGTGCGTCACTCATCTGCGCCGCTGCTCCTCTTGCTGTCGAAACACCCGAAAGTCTTTAATTGAGTCGGCAATGTTATTGCCCATCTGAATCAGCGCCGGAATCTGCTTCTGCGCTTCATGGGCATCGTCGAACGCTTGTGACACTTTCGGCTCCAGTCGCTCAGCCACCGCCGCCGCTTTCAGGATGCCAAGGCCGATGAGCCCCAGCAGCAGGTACAGGACGATTTCCTTGACGGTCATTCCGGCCGTCCCACTGGTGCCGTCGCTGGCTGACCAATCTGGCGAGTGGTGTTCCGTGTATCAGGCACTTCACGCGGAACCGTCACCGTCACTGGCTGGCACTTGCATTCCTTGCTCTGGTGCTGCATGTAAATCACAGTCCCGAGAATGCTGCACAGGACGAGCAGCACGACGTTGATGTTTGATGTCACGTTGGTTGCTGGCTCGGTCACAGTTATCTCCTCAGTCGGAATCGTGGTTGTGGGATGTTGCAATTCGGCCCGGTGCAGGCCGGTGCGGGAGTTGCTTTCGGAGCTTGAGTGACCTGCGGAGATTGAACTGCAGGCCCGCTGTACGGAGCCGGTGGGTTGAGTGATTCAAACATCACCACTCGGGAATTGCTGCTTCTCATTGCCGTAATCAGCCCAACCAGTGAGCCATCAACACTGAAGACACCTCCACCTGAATCTCCGTGGTCAATCCCCCCGGCAAGTGAGTCGAGGGAGACCATTCCGGCGTCGCTCACAATCCCGGGCATCACTCGTTGCGTTTTCAGGCCGAATACCGTCACTGCTTCCCCGTAGACTGGCTGACGAGTGTTCACACTGGGGAGAGATTTATCCTGAATTGTCAGATAGGCCACGTCAGCACCGCTAAGTCTCTGGAACCCAGCCGCCTGCCATCCGCCGTTGACTTCCACTTCCGGGTACGTGCGACCGGGAACGACGTGCGCGGCTGTCACGAGCAGCCCATTTCCTAGCGAGATTGCCGTCCCGACGTGATAGGTGTTCCCGTCCCGCTGTCTCACAGTGAACGCATACTGAGCGACACTGGAAGTCGCAGGTGATCCCACATCGGGAGCACCAACATCTGGCGCCCCTGTGTCGGGAACCACCACCTTAGGCGGCTCTGGCAGCACGGCTCGATCCGGCTGCGGAACCGACGCTTCAACGTAGCAGTAACCTGCCGCGAAGACCGCAAGGAAGATGGCAAATTTCTCGTTCATATTGACTCTCCTTAGGATGCCACTGCGACTCGCGGCGCCACGAATTCGTCTGGGTAGGCTCTGGCCCCCATGATGACAGTGTGGCCCGTCCGGTCTCTCAGGTAGCCGCTATTTCGGGCCTTGAATCCAAACTGCCGCGACTTGGGGTCGTACAGTGGTTTGGCAGGCGTGATGGCGTGGCTCATCCACATGTGAGCCGACGAACATGGAATTCGCCTCAGGAGGCATGTCATCATCTGTCGGAACGCGAGAGCCTTGTCCTTTGCTCCGTCGTACCACTCGGTGACGTTGTAGGCTTGCCGGATCTCCACTCGGTCTTGCCTGAAGTACCTACCGTCGGCGTAGTAGTTCTGCGGCCAATGGTCCAGCCGGTCGATTCCATGCTGCACGAGATAGGCGAGTGACCGAGAGCACCAGTTGCCTGTGTTTCGATAGCTGTTCAGTGGCGCTGCAACAGACGCCGCCGACAGCTTCACGACAGGCTGATTCTGGACCACTCGCAAGATTCGAACGGTGTCGACCACGGAATACGGAGCACAGAAGTTGGTCTGCCCCTGATGGTCTGGTGGCACTCCCGCTTCATCGCACAGGTCCAGCAGGCTCGACTTGGTGCGGTTCATGTCAGCAATCAGATCCGGCCACTCTGCTTCCGGAATCAGTGGAACGTCAAACGGGGCCATGAATCCCTGTGGCGGTTCGTCAGCAGGGCGCAGGATGTAGCCCCGTCCATCTGACGTTCTCAGCTTCGACAGGTCTGTTGAGTCGTCAACAATCACGGTGCAAACTCCTGAATCTTCGCCTTGATGCCCGCTTCCGTTGTCGGTAGCGGTCCACTGAAGCCCCGCTTGCCATTCGAGACAATGAGCCACGGTGTTGACTGACGAGTGACGTCCAAGGCTTTGCGGAACCACTCCGATTCCCGTGCTGCGTTCACATCCTTGTCCCACACTCGAAAGTCCGCTCCAACGTTCTTCATCCACGTGCGAAATGGTGCCCCGAAGATGGTCCCGCTCTGCTCTCCAGTGAGTTGATTGCGGTCCTCGGTCTCTTCGATAATTAGCACGTGAAAGCCATCACCAGGAACCGGTGGCTTGTCGTCGACATTGACCACTCCCGGCACGTCAACCAGATTCACGCCGCGATATTCGGCGTAGCTGTACACCGCAGCGAAAGCGAGAGCGACGATGGCAATCAAGTCTCTCATTTCGACTCCGGTGCCTTCTCGGCAACCACGGGCACTGCCACCCGTTTGGCGAAGTAGGCTGTCAGGTCGTCAATCTCGGATTGACTGCCCCGCTTGTGAGCCTCCTTAATGAGTTCGCGGAAGTGCTCTGTGACGGTGTCGAGTTCGTCACCTCCCGCGACTGCCTTCGACTTCGGCAGGAACGGCAGATTTGCGAGATACGGCTTCAGCCGTGGAAACACCGCACCGAGCGCGACGAGACCCGCAGCAATTGCAGGCCAGTATTGAGACAGCAGAGTTAGCATTTACTCACCTTTGCCAGCACTGGATTGCACGAGTTCCGCCAGCTTTTCGTTGTTCATTTCAGTTCCTCAATCAATGTCACGTTTCCCAGCCACGAAACAGCCGGTAGGTTGGATGGCACTCTGGGTTCGCCTTAGCCTTTCGCCGTTCCATGCGGTTCTTACGTCTCTTCAGATGACGGTGATAAGCGGAACCACGAGAGTCTCGACGGTCCGCGCACTCGACACTTGGCACCCTCTCCGACAAGTGATCACCTCCCCTCTGAACGCTTGATGGTTTTCAAAACCGGGAACTCGGCACTTCAGGTCGCTCGCCGTTCAACGCTTGCCATCACCACGCCCCCATGAACCAACCGAGAAGAAACGATCCAAATGCACTGCCGCCGTCCTTGTCGTCCTTCCCTGACGCACTGACCCTTGACTCAGTGGGCCCCCTTCGTGGCGGCGGGGGTGGCGAAACTGGTTGCTGCCCAGTGATTCGCGATGGTGGTGGTCCGTTACGTCCCATCACTCCCCCTCCCTCATCGCCTTGAACGCCAGTCGACACGACTCTCGGCGCTCTCGGCGGTGAGTGAATTGCTTGGAGATCTTGCCCGGTGGATTGCCGCCAGAGCGATTCCCCGGACGACGGGACCAGTAGTCAAAACCTGGCCCCTTGGAGCCTGCAAACGATCTACTCATCACTCGCCCTCCCCGATCTGGCCGTTCACTGGGTCGCGGAAGGTCAACTCGACTGACTCAGTGACAGGTGCTGAGTCTGCTGTCAAAGATTCAATCTGTCGCTTCAGTTCGCTGTTCTCGTCGCACGATTTACAGAACCAACCCTGCACGATCTCGAACGATCTTTGGTGCCCTGCAATCTCCTCATCCTTCTGCTTCAGGCGGTCTTCTAGCCGCTGGATTTCGCGATTCTGGTAGGCAATGTGACTGTCGCGTCCCTGCAGTGATGCGGAGATGTTCTCGTAATCAAGGCCAGCTCGGTTCAATCGCCATGCGAGCCGCAGGCACACGGCGCCGATCACCAACGCAATCAGGGAGGCTGTTAAGGTGCTCATCACTCCTTGCCCCCCTTGTCTGCTGGCCCCTTCTTTTTCCGCTGGACCAGAAACACATAGCCCAACACAAACAGGGTCACCGCCTTAACACCCCACGTCGTCGCCGTCTTGAACTGCTCTGACATTGACGGAACCAGCAAGTCAGCTACCCCAAGAATCATCTGGTCAAGCACGTCCTGAATGTGCGAAACTTGCAGGCAGAACCATGTAAAAAACCCGCGCACGGCAGCCGTCACGCGGTCAATCCAGTTCACCTCTGTTGGCGGACTGGTGACCGGAGGACTGACGAGATTGCGGATTTTCGGGTTCATCGCTCACTCTTCTGTCGCAACTGTTCAACCTCAGATTCCAGTTCGTCGATTCGCTTCATCAGGGCTTGCTGTGACTTCTCGCAGTTCATGTGCTGCTGGTGCAGTTGCTGGTTGTCGCGCCGCAACTCCCGCAACTGCTCGTCCTGCTCCTTGACCGTCTTTCGCAGTCCGTCGAGGTCTTCCACCAACTGCTGAATCAAGGATTGCTGCGTCGTTGCCACCGCGCCGAAGTTGTGTCGACTCTCCTTGCTCATGACCACGAATTCGTCACGACTGTTGCGCCCCGGCCAAAGCGAGCAAACAAACTGCAGCCATTTCCAATCCGGCATCGTGCTAATCCCCGAATGGCTGGCTGCGGTCCCAGGTGTCGTCGTAAACAGTCTTCACAAGCCGAACCCCTCGTCTCTTGTCGCGACTTAATCCGGCTTTCCGCGTGGCCCTCACTTCACGCGACCATGACGCCTGAATTCGCTTGCACGCGGCAAGGATTTCGTCCGGCGTCGGCTCATATGTGGGGTCGTTCATGCGGGCATTTGCGGGGCCGGAAAACGAAAAAGGGGCGGTTGCCTTCGAGTTGAAAGCAACCGCCCACTTGGCGATTCAAGGATGTACTTATTGTTTGGTGCCGGTTTTGGTGACCGCAGCTTCGCGATCCCGACCAAAGCATTTCAGCAGGGGGGAGACGCCGAATCAATAGCATCTGCCGGAATCTGGCGAATTAGTATATCACCGGTGTATTCAGCATCGGCGATGACGTGAACCGAGAATCTGTTCCGGCCGCCCTTCTTGCGAGTGATCACAACCTCGATCACCTCCCCCGCGTTGACGGAGACTGTTCGGCGTCGTTCGATTCGCTGCGGGTTGCAGTCACTCACTTGATTTGCCTTGCTGGGCGTCCGTGTCGGGGCTAATTACTGTGAGACCTCAAGCGTGCTCAGACTGTTATTCCTTAATCAAACCGCTGTCGTTGAGAATGAATCCGATCTGGTCAGCCAGTGCCTCCAAGCACCAACCAGCCACCTCCCGCTCACTGGCGAGTTCACCACGCATCATCACTAGGCGGTCAACCGGTTCCGTCGATCCGCCCGGCGTCATGATACACAGGGCGATTTTCTCGGCGAGCTTCCGTGTGGCAGTCTTCGGCTTCTTCGGACGGCTGCCCATTGGTGGCCTTGGTCGCTTCGTGGTCGGCACTGGCGGATTCTGGCCGCCCTTTTTGTGGTAGTTCTCGTAGGTCTCGCTCATCGTATTCCAGTAGTTTGTGTTAATTGCATCGCCCGACCAACTGATTCCATCGCTCGCGGCTTTTTCGTGTGGCTTCCTGCCCAACTTCCGATGCCCAGAACTTGTCCGCACACTCTGAACTGCAAAAGCTGAACATGTCCCCCAGCACATTCCCCATCGACAGTCCGCAGTCAGGTTCGCCGCAGGTCTTGCACTGATTCGCCATCGGCCCCAGATCGTAGTCTTCCCAGAACTTCTCGTCCCACTCCTTTTCAGCATAGGCGCGAAGGTTGCGGTTCTCCTGCAACAGGGCTTCGACTTGGGCTTCCAGTTCATCAACCTTGGTTTCGAGCTGGTCAATCGTCATTCCATGCTTCCAGCCAACTTGTGGCAATCGGAGTCCGTTGCAGGTGGCGTGCAGAAGAGCCAACTCATTCCTGAGCTTGACGTTATCCAGTCGGTGATGGCGTCGTGATTTCCGTGCTCTCTTGGCGTTCATTTGCACTTCCCCTCCTTCAACAAAACCGCAACCTGCTTCGCGAACTGAACCGGAAAGCCAACCTCTGGCGCCTCATTCAGTGTCTCATGGTACCCCTTCGACTTCACCTTCCAACCGCACCGCACGCAGTCGTAGCAGGTCTCGCCGTTCAGGTGATGGACGATGGCCGCACGGTGGATTCCCAGTCGACAGAGCAGGTCCATCATCACGACAACTCGCAGGCCGTCGGCATTAGCAAGGAACCGCTTGCAGTTCTCCTTCAGCTTGCAATCGCCGCCGTGGCATCGGGCGACGTCGTAGGGAAGGCGGATCTGTTGGGTCATTTGCACTCTCCCAATGCCCGTTCCGCGATTGCCACAACCCCAGAGACGTGCGCCATGCCACCCGCGACTGTTTTCTGATGTTTGACGATTGCTTCGAGCGCGGCCCTCAGCCGGTCGCTCTCGGCCTTCATATTGGCCCTGTCCTCCGAGTAACTTGCAAGGTCGTCGAGGTTCATTTCCCGTGACCGCAGGGCTTCAAGCTCCTGTTCGAGTTGGGAGTTGGCGGCCCGGAGCTTGGCAATCTCCTCTTTCTGCTGCTCGTAAACTGCGATGTAGGAATCAACCGCCCGACCGTCTCTGCCATCGCTGGTTTCCCCTGCCTCAGCGATGGCCTCGGTGACGAGGAGAATTCGCTTGGCGCCATCAGCGTAGGGTCGCAACTCTCCGTTCTCTCCCCTCAGCCGCCGGACCTCTGCGACCAGTGCGGGGATGTCGGTGCGGGCGTGGGCAATGAAGGCGGCGTCGGCAACCTCCTGTTTGCGAGCGTCCTTGCCCGGGCCATTAAGTGCGGCGCTGGGGCGACATGCCACAACCCATTCCGGGTACGTCCGTCGAATCTGCTCGCGGTAGACCTTGGCGCCACAAGGCCCGGCCGGGTAGTAGTCACTGAACCACGGTCCCGCCGTCGCAGCGTCCGCTCTTGCCTGGATCGCGTCAAGTTCACTCGGTGTCATTGGGTTACTCCTTCTGTTCAACTTAACGCCGCGATTAGGTGACGCAGCTTGCCAAGGGTTGGCACTTCAATTTTCCGGTCATCTAAATAGAGGGTGTCGCTTACAATCGAATAAGAAGCGAACTCGTCAAGCACTTTACATGAGTCGAAGCCGCCATACACGTCAACGAAGAAGGTCGCTCCCATCTCCCGCCACTGCTCCCCAGTCAGCTCACTCAGCGGGGTCGGGTCGTCGTAGTTGATGCTCATAGTAGATCCTTACTTGCACTTTGGAATCACGGAATTCACTCGTCGCTTTGACAACTCAATCTGACTCTCGCGAACGTCAACACCGATTGCATTGCGACCCTCTTTCACAGCCACCGCCAGCGTCGTCCCGGAACCGCAGAACGGGTCGAGAACAGTTCCACCGGGAGGGCAGAGCGACTTCACAAAGAACCGGGCAAGTTGCTCCGGAAATGGGGCCTCGTTTTCATGAGCCAGTTCGTGCCCCATGTTGCCGCCACCGACTGCACCGCAATCAATAATGTTACCGGGGTTCGCCAGTGCTGGTGGCTTGTATCTCATCTTCCCACGACTCCCATCCGGCCGTCGCTCATGGGGGGCACCGTAGTTGTACCGCCGACCATCCGGCAGCCGGTGAGAAGGATTGCCACCCGGAGCACACTTCGGAGGATGACCGCACGCTGTGTTGTCACTGTACGGCAACTTCCCCTTGGCTGACGCAATGCAGAACTCGTAGTCATTACGAAACCAGTCTGGGCCGCCACTTCCGGGGATGCCGAACCTCTTGTAAATCGGCGGCTTTCTCAACTTCACCCCAGCCCTGTGCAGGTCCGCCATCAGCAGGATTGGAGTTGCCGTGTACTGGAACTTGCAGGTTCTTCCTTCCACAATCCATATGACCGCACCACGGGAGACACGAACGCACTCCAAATACCGTTCAACTGCCCAGTCGACATAAGCCTGCCCCTGAAGATTGAAGCCAATTCCATACGTTCTGGCGGCCTCATACGGCGGCGACCCAACGACTAGGTCGACAGAGTCATCTGGCATCCCCCTTAGCGATTCAAGGCAGTCCCCCGTAATAAACTGAACACTCACTCTGCGGTCTCCTTGTTGGTGTCGGTTGAAGCACTCTCGGCAGGCTCCAACACACGCCGCACGTAATTGCCGCTCTCGTCAATCGTCACCCTGGTAATCCTGTGCCGAGACAGGTCGCCGGACTTGAGGGATTCGGCGAACTCTCGCAGGCCGTCGATAGTGTCGCGGTTGGGGGTCATTGGGTTGCCTCAAGGTTGATGTGTCTCGTGTACCCCTCAATCAGCCGCTGGCAAATTGACGCCAGAATCGACATGTCGGTGCCGTGGCCTTGTTCGTCTTGCTTCTGCCTGATTGCTTCACGGACGACGCTGACTCGTTTTCCATTCCACTCCAGCAGTCCCCATTTCTCCGGCAGGTTCTTCGGCACCAGAAGACCGACGGGCGTGAGGTAGTACCTATACTTGCCGGATCCAAGTTCCGGCTGTCTCCGGAACACTTTGGACTTGTCCCGGTAGTAATCCGATCGTGAAACTTTGCACTCGACAGTCACTGTGTACCGTAACGACCTTGTCGTTACATTCAAGATGTGTTGTCGAATTCTGAAGGGTTTGCAATGCTTGTCCGCATGGCGAAGAAATCATCACACCGCCGGAAGACGGCGTACTACAACATGCGGATTCAGGAGGAATCTCGCGAACTCTGGAAGTTCGTTGCCCAACGGCGCGGACTCGAAGGCAATGTCACGGCATGGCTCACGCAACTGGCGATGAAGGATTGCGAGCCGTTTCTCGCTGAGTTCGCAAAGCACAAGGCCAGGTTGGAGCGGGAGGAGTGATTAAATTCCCGCAATCCGCTGCTTCACAGTCTCCAGAGTCTCCTCATCGTCTGCTCCTTGTGCATGCAGAGCGAGTTGGGCACTGTCGAGTTCCTTCAGCATTGCGACTCTGCGAGAGTTCGCTTTGACCGTCCTCAGAATCGCATCCTCGACCTTCTCTGACGCTCGGCGGGTCACCCCCATGTTCGCGGCGAGCCACTTATCCAGAGCCTCGATCGCCGCAGTTTTGGAGTTGTCTGCCCGATAAGCCTTCATCCCCAGCACCACATCTGACATCGTCTGGTCGAGGAAATGGCCCCCTTCCAGCTGGTCCAGCAGTGATGTGCGGCTCGCCAGAATCGCCAGCAAGGCCATCTGGCAGTTCTTCTCGCGTGTCGAGCGACCCTGCTTGTCGCAAGATTTCTTCCCGGCCATTGTCGCCGCCAGCTCACCTCGAAAATCGCTCTCGCATTCTGCCATTGGGCTACCTCTGTCTAGACCGGTCCCGTTGGGCCTCTCCCTCCCTCCAGTTCACCACCCAAGTAAACCTTGTGTTCTCTTGTTCCTTGCGCTCTCACTGAGTTCGCTGGATGAGCACTCTCGCAGGTCGTTTACTTGTAACGGAGCCACTTTCGGTCAGTCGAATGTGACGCTCAAATCGAGCGTCACCCCACGGCGATTGTCGTTGTTCGTTTCCACACGCGGGCCTTAACCCGACTCCCAACCTGCCGGAACCACCCCGTCAGGTAGAACACCTCACCCGTCTCGCCTCGCTGTTGTGCTTCCTCTCCTGACGGGAGGTGGGGAAGCCAGCTATCAGGGAAATGCAACTCCCTGAGTTGTGAGTGCGGGAGTCGAACCCGCTGAAGCCACGCTCACAAAACCTCTATTCCTGACACGCAATTCCCAGCATCAGCGACAACTCAATGGCGTGGACTGGGGGCAGGCTGATTTCTACCAGCTCGACTGTCGCTTCCGTGCAAATGAAGGTGATGAGATTCAGTTCATCAACCCAGTCGGCCTCGTGGTAAAACTCCTTCACAACCTGCCGCCAGTCCGCTTTGTCGAGAGTGACGTTTATCAAAACGGCACATCCTCATCTGAGATTCCAGAGGAAGCTGGTGGTGAATAACCCGATGCCTCCTGCTTCGGACGGCTACCACCCCCGCCTCCCTCACCCTTCCCTCCCAGCATCTGCATTGACTCGCCGACCACCTTGAGCTTCGACCGCTTCTTCCCGGACTCCTTGTCGTCCCAGGTGTCGAGAGACAGACGGCCTTCAATCAAAACTGGGCGGCCTTTCGACAGATACTCTCCAGCGACTTCCGCCTGACGCCCCCAGAGAGTGACATCAATGAATGTTGTCTCTTCCTTCTTCTCTTTGGTCTTCTGGTCGAACCATGTGCGGTTGACCGCCAGTCCGAGTTCCGCGACAGCCGTGCCCGATTGCAGGTACTTTACCTCGGGGTCGCGAGTGAGGTTGCCAATGATAAGAACCTTATTGAGCGATGCCATAGCTATTTCGTTCCTTTTGCCAATTCTGCGAGAGCTTCGAACGCGGCCTTGGTGATTTCTTTGTCCGAGAGACGTTCAACGGTCATCACAGTCATTGCTGCCTGCGCCGGGGAGTTCGACAGGACAAAATGCCACTCGTTCAGATTGCCGTCGAATCCGGAGACCTTGTAGATGCGCTGCCCTTCCGGCAGGACACCTCCGATGGACTTGCAGAGGTCGGTTAACGACTTGCTTGGTTCAACTTGTTTAATGTTGCTCATTAGCGTTCCCTTGCAGGTTCTTTCTGTCAGCCTTCTTCACTTGACGTTCCCACTCAATGCTTCCTGGTGGCGGCACGTTCCGCAGCACGGTTTGCTCGCCTGTTTCACGATGGACGGCAATAGTTTTACGGACGCCGTCAATCGTTGCTGTTCTCAAGCGAAAATCGCTCTGTTTCTCGAACCGACCTCGCAGCTGATTGAAGGTGCTGCCGACCGGGTTCTTCGATTTCGATGATGGGAAATAGACCTTGTCCCATTCCTTCTGAGCGTCGGCACCGGCCCGGTTCTTCACCTTGACCGCATTGCCTTTAATCTCCCGGAGCTGACCGTCTGTCTGAAACACACAACGGACAGAGTGCGTGAATTTAAACCCGCAATTCGGACATTTACCACCAGTTTTTTCCCAGAATCCGAACGAGACGACGTTATGACATTTTGGGCACCCTTTAGGCTGGTCGTCCTTCCCTTTCTCCATCCGTGCCTGTGCCTCTTTGCGGATGGAACTGTTGGTGTTGTTGAGTGTCCATTCCCGGTCAGCGTTCGGGCTGCCCAGTCCTGGTCGCCAGACGTTCCCGCCGTGGTCAGTGATAAGCACATGGTCATAGTCCTTGTGATAGCGCAGAATTCGCCCGCACGACTGGAGCCAGCCTTCCACGGTCCCGAACGCTGTGGCGAAGATGCCGTGATACAGGTGCGGCAAGTCGACACCTTCACGCATGACGAACCGGTTCCAGATAACAGGAATCTTCCCTGCCTTGCTGAGTTCAAACACTTCCAGCCGCTTCTCTGCCGCGTCAAGACCGCGATAGACAATCGGGTCGCCTGCGCTGTCCTTTTCACCGAGATAGACCTTCTCCCCGTCAATGTGAGCCGACGGGACGCCGCGACTGATGAACTCATCGCAGAACCACATCGACTCTTTCACACCGGGAGCGAATCCCAGCGCAGGCCAGCCCTCCGGGTTCCGTTCCTTCCAGTGCTTGAACACCGAGCCGACCACCTGCTGATTCTGAAACTTCCTCGCGAGCGCCTTCTGACTGAACTCGCCGTCAACAGACACCCTCTTCACGTCGGACACGTCAACCTCGTCCGGAGCGAACACTTTCGCTGGCAACAGTGCTCCCACCTTCCGGGCCTGTGATGTCAGTGCCAGCACCTCCATTGACTTGTAGAGATGCCCCAGACCGACCGGTGTTGCCGACAGTCCGATAACAACCGCGCCATCCGACAGATGCTCTCTAATGATGGCCTCTGCGGCCCCCGACCGATTGGCATGGGCTTCGTCGACCAGCACCATATCCGCCTGGAACCGCTGCCGTTTCCCGCTCTCAAATGCCGCGACTTCCGACTGAATCATCGCCAGTTGACCGTCGGCATGTGGCATGTAAAAGTCACGCCAACCGGACGCGCGGCAACCATGAGAGATTCCGTCGGCCATCATGCTGTCATGCGTCTGCTGGAACAGGAGTTTCCGGTGTGTGTAGAAAATCCACTTCCACCGACGAGCGACCGCACCGCGAATCATCTCCTTCGCGGTGCGGGTCTTTCCAAAACCAGTCGGAGCACACGCCACGATAGCGCGATGCCCTGTGTCGGCGAGACTCCAGAGGCGTGCGACTCCGGCGTCCTGCAGTCGTGTCCACTCACTGACAGGTTGGCAATCCATCAGATGGACTCCTTCCATTCATCAAGAGACTGGGTTGTCAGCTCCAGAGCCGCGAGCGTCTTCGTGTGCTGGTCTGGGTAGCCGTCAACTTCATCAATCTTGCGAACAGCCTTTGTGACCAGTGACCGGGCCTCCATCACCTTGGAGCGGTCCTGCTCCCGCTCCCCCTGACTTGGTCTCTTGCCGGAAATCTCATCAGCCTGTGCCTTGGCGGCGGAGACAGACTTCGTGTTCAGGGTCTCTCGCAGCTTTTCGGCGGTCTCGTGGTCGCCTTCCTGCTCCTTGGCGTCAATGACATCAACAACAGCAGCAGCGGCCTTCGCTGTCTTGCGGGACATGCCAACCTGCTTTGCTGCAATCTCTGCGGCTTCACCCTGGGGTGATGAAGTTTTTTCAGCCTCGCCCTCGCCGTTTCTTGCCTCCGGTAAATTTGCCGGAGGCTGGATTTGCTTGGTTTTCAGTCGCTTTCTTGCTCGCTCAGACTCAATCCCCTCCAGCGCCTTGAACCACCGCGCCTTCTGCTCGGTTGTCATTTCCCGGTTGCGGTTGGTGTCGAACCAGGCGAAGTCAATGTCGCTCTGCTCGCTCAGGTCCGAACGGATGATGCACGGAACCTCTTCGAGACCGGCTTCAATCGCGCCCTGCCGTCGACGGTGACCAGAGATGATGGTGAAATCGGCGGAGACAATGAGCGGCTGAAGAACGCCACGTTCCCGGATGGACTGAATGAAGTCGTCATCGCCGGGATTGTCGCCGATATCGCCGAACACCTGCCCGTTCAGACGGTGGTTACGGAGCTTGCCAACTCGGATAATTTCGAATTGTGTTGTCATTGTTTTGTGCCATTCTCTTTAATGAACTTCTTCAGCGAACCAGCAAGCCGATACCATTCGCCACGCACATGAAGATGTGAGAATTTACGTTGATACTGATTCTCGTCTTTTAGCGTTCCACGAATCTCCAAAAGCACCTCCAAATCAGTCGGACAACCCGTCTGCAACTGCGTCAACCGGTCGAACACATGTCGTGCGAATCCGATTTTCACGAGGTCAGTCCCCTTGGCCCTGATGAAGTAGACGTACCCGTTCTTGGACCTCTTCACCTGTTCTGGCGGCCCGGGGTTGATTGGGATCTCCCAATACGACTTCTCTCCAGGAGGAAGAGGTGGCAGCGTGACGCGAATCCACATTTTGTTCTGAGACGGATCGCTCAGTTCGTGAAAAAGATGCAAGTTCATCTCTTCGAAGTAGTGGAACTTTCCATCAAACCCGCGACTTTCGATGCTTTTTGAGATAAGGTCCTTTTGTCTGTCGCTGCTGAAGATGAACTCCTCGAAGAGTGTTAATGGTGACATTTTCCCCGGGAACGGCTCGCCACTCAGCATCCATTCACGCACCTCTGCTGTCGTGCTCGGCAAGGCTGGTGGCGCAACTGGATTCAGGCGTTGAAGGTCTCTCACAGTCAGTGTCATTACTTGGATGCTTTCTTGACTCGGATGCATTCGGTTGTTTGCCCACCCAGGTTTGTCGTTGTCTGGTACAGTGTGACTGCGACTCCAGCCCACTTCGACACCTGATTCGTTCCAGCCAGCTCGGCCATCTTGTCGGCATTTGTTCTGTTCAGGACGAGCGGCTTTTTCTTACCGACGAACCGCACCACAGGTGCCTTCTTCTTCTTGCCTCCCCTCAGCGTCAGCTCTTCCTGCTTCACGCTCTCGATGGTCACGGTGACATCCTTGCCGTTCAGGTCGAACCACCTGAGATAGGTTGAATCAAACAGGGCTTCGTAATGGTCAATCGTCATGCGGTCACTCCTTCTTCTTCGTCATCAAAGACAAGGCCGAAACTTGATTCAGGGTTCAAGAACATCTCAACTGGGTCGATTTCCGTCCCCCACATTTCGTTGTGGAATTCAAGGGGGATGCCCAGCGAGTCGACTGCCGTGAGGTCAATTGTCCCTAATGCTTGGTCGAGCCATTCAACGTGGCGCTCGACAGCTTCGAGTTCGTTCTCAATTAGCCTTCTCGGAACGTCCATTAACTGGGCTTCCAGTGGCATTTGATTGTGGACATAAATCACCTTGTGCTCAGTGACACCAGAGACTAACTCGTACAGCGCGAACTGAAAGCCGTAGCCGCGTTTCTTGAACTCCCACCAAAATGAATGTGGGTTCGTCGCCATCGTCGTCTTGAAGTCAAGGAACCCTGACCGCGCCCCATACAGGACATCTAGCAGAGCCTTCAGGGTGATGTTCCGTAGCGACAACGTGACCGGAACCTCAGATTCCTTTGGCTGACTGAGGATTTCGGCGATAGCGGGGTTGTCCCAAGTCGCCTTCACCTGATCCTCAACAAGACGGATTTGGTCGTCATCCAAGAACTCCTTGCCTTGAATGGCTGCCAGTTCTTGGAACTTCTGCACATAGAGCGTGTCGAACTTGCGACGACTGCTAATTACCTCTCCGGTAACCGGAATTGTCGCCCTGCTCTTCGCGTCCCACGAGGCCACCAGTTCGTCATAAAACTCGTTATGTTCAATGGTTGTTGGCACTCGCACGATGTAATCCTTCCATCGTTCTGGCTCCTCCATTGCCTTGTGGTAGGCCGTCCCCAATCGCATTGATTTAGTCGGCTTCACCTGCTTTGTTTTGGCAACGTGACAGGCGTAGAACTCCAGCGGACCATGCAGTGCAAATGTGCGAATCGCAGACGAGCCAAACCCGGGCATTGCGTGGTAGGCGGCAGCGTCAAGATTGTGCCATGTTCTTTTCGGGCAATCAGACATTGGTGTTTCCTTCGTTGTCGGTTTCCACTGGCGTGTCACAGTAGGAACAGATCGCTCCTTCGTCGTCGCTGAATGGCTCCCACGGCGAGTTGCAGTTCGAGCAATAGGTCTCGTCACTCACCTCAAGTTCCATATCCTCAATCTCCTTGCGAGCGTTCCAGTTCAAGGTGGTTTTCAGGCTCGCGGCCCAGACCTCCAGAGTCCGCTTCTCTTCTTCTGGCGTCTGGCACTCGGCAAGAACTCCCTTTGCCGGTGTGATGGTGAGTGTCGCGATGACGTTCCTCACCGGTCTGCATGTGTTGCTCACTTCTCATCTCCTTGTTGGTTGTTGAATCCCACCCCTAAACTTCACACCACCAGCCCGAGTCGCTTGAGCTTTGCCAGGCACTCGTCACGTTCCCGGCAGCGGTCTTTGTTCCACTCTTCGAATCCGTGGGTGGCGTGGAAGTAATCTTCGCTGACCGGATAGCAATCTTTGAGGTTTTGAATCACCTCAACCTCCAACGCCGTCAGCGTCATCGCGTTGACCCGGTAGTCGAGAAACGCTTCCCAGACCAGAGGGAACAGCTTGGCAACAATCTGCTCGCCGATGATGGTTGCGTACTGCCGGATTTCCTGCTGAGCGTGCGAGTCCATTCGCAGGGCAAGGAAGTGGAGCAGGTTGTGCAGGTCGATCTTCCAGTAAGCTTCGGTGTAGGTGCTCAGCGGCAGGTCTTTGCGGGCCTGCTCGCGTGCGATGCCTGCCTTGAGTCGCAGTTCGTAGACTTGGCGTGCGTACTCTTGGAGATGGGCTTCGGTTGCGGTGAGCAGTTCGCCATCTTGCTCGCCAAGAAACCCATCGCTCCCCTGCTTGTTATTATCCGACTGCAACCGCCACTCACCGGGAGAGGTCGTCTGTGCGGCGTCAATCGCCTCTGAGTACCGCGTGCTATACTCATTGACGTTCGCCGTCCGATGCCGAATCCATTGCCGCCAGCAGTCCATTGGGACGCGAACAATCATCTTGATTTCCGCCATTTCCAGCGGTGTCGTGTGCCGATGCCGCATCAGGTAGCGAATCAGTCCACGGTCGTCGGAAACCTGCTTCGTCCCGGCGCCGTAGCTGACTCGAGCGGCCTGAACGACTGCGCTGTCGTCGCCCATCACGTCGACCAGGCAAACGAAGCCATCGTTGAGGACGGGGAACTTGTGCCACTTGAGTTGTTCGACTTGTTCTTTATTACTCATTGGGTTGCTTTCGGTGTGCGTGAATGAAAACCGGTTTGGTAATCGACCGGTGGCGATGCCTCGAAAGAAGCCCCTGCCTTGCCTTGCCGCGCCTAGCCTTGCCATGCCGTGTCATGTGAATTGCGATTGCCTTAGTACGCCTTGCCGCCTTCCTTCACTCGGTTCTCGAGCTGGTGATCCGGGCGGACGAGATTAAAGTCCAGCTTCTCAGAGATGGCACCGGCCAAGTCGAGGCTGTATCCGCCAGCCAAATCAAAGATGCGGATCACTGCGTCTGCCAGTTCAACTTCAAAGCCCTTGCGATGTGGAAGCTTGTCGTCGAAGAGGTCTTTGCGATGGGCTTCCAGTGCCTCTGAAACTTCGCTGTGAATGAGACACAGGGCTTCAGGGATGTTGCGTTTCCCGATGAGCGATTCACCGGTTTTCTTGTCGGTCCACCATCCAACCGAGGCGTTGGCTGAGTGGATGCGGTCTTGGATATCTGCGAGTGTGTTGATGTGTGCGTTGTCGATAATCATCAGTGTCGTTCCTTAGTTGCAGTGCTTGTTGAATTCCGAGTTTGCTAAGTCCCAGATCCACAGTGCGTCAGCGTGGTTGTCGTCGACGATTTCGATGTCCGGCCACTTCTTCGTGGCGGCGGCAATCATTGCCTCTTTGTTCGCATTGCCGCCTCCAGTTGCGTGCTTCTTGATGGTCGAAAGGTTGTAGCCAATCGCGCCGATGTCATAGATTTCCGCGAACCGGACAATGACACCTTGAAGCTGAGCCCCGACACAGGCGCTTTTGAAGTTGGCTTTTGGTCCCTTGCCAACTGACGGCGGCTCGTAAGCGATAATGTCGATGCCCAGTGAGTCGTGAATCTCATGCAACTTGCTCTCGAATCGAATGAGCCGCATGCCGCTGGACTCGTCGGACTTGATATACAGGTCCCAGACACCTGACTGTTCGGCGGTGTAGGCCCAGCCGCATTTGGTCGCGGGGTCGATTGCCAGGATTCGTTTGCTGGGTCTGGTCATAAGTCACCTTTCGGAATATCGAGGAATGCTGGGTCGTTTGGCTTAGTCATTAGCGTCTCCGTGGTTCGGTGGGTGGGTTATTTGCACGGCACTTCCGCTGCCATTTCCTTGAACAATTTCTCCTGCTCCTTTGCATCTAACTCGACCCGGTGAGCCTTTTGCAGGACATTGCTCACCATCGGCTCTTCGATCTCAGTGATCGGAATGTGAACATTGAGCGGACGCTTGGAGCCAACCCGATTCGACCGCTTCACTGCCTGATAGAAGTCTTCGTAAGAGTCGTTCATTCCGTTGAAGATTTGGCGGGTTGCAACCTGCAGGTTCAGGCCGAATCCAAGAACGTCCGGCTTGCTAATGAGCACCTTGCGGGCACCACTCTTGAACTCGCTGATCAACTGCAGGCGGGCCTCCATCTTCGTTTTCCCTTGGATGCTGGCAGCATCAGGAAACACTCGCTCCATTGCATCCTGTTCGTCGTTGTAGTGGCACCAGATGATGGTCGATTCGTCAGGCCATGAGTCGACCAACCCACGAATGAATCCAGGCTTGTTAGTTGGGATCCCGTTGGCCCCTTTTGCGATCTGCATCAGCTTGGACCGCTGGCCGATTCCGCCCGCCGAAGTTGACATCAAGCTTCCAGTGAGCGACTGAACCGCCTTCCGCTGCTCTGGCGTCAAATCCACTGACTCAATATGAATGTGGATCGGCGGCAGTCCTGATGAATTGTCCTTCCACCCATACACAGATGGGTCAGCCAAGAAGATGCACCAGTGGGAAAGGTCGCGATAGAATGGTCGCAGTGCGTGCGGCTTGAGAATCCACCGCTCTTGAGTCTGCCCTTTGTTGACGAAGTACTTCGCCAGAAACTCATTCACGGAGCGGCACTGATCGAGAAACACAGCGTGATTCGCGAACTCAACCCTGTCGTTCGGAGCCGGTGTCCCGGTCATTGCCAACTTGTACTTCAAGCCCTTTCCCAGTTCGATAAGCCTCAGTCCCCATGCACCATAGTGCGACTTCAGTGTGCTTGACTCGTCGAGGATTAAACCGATCAGGTTTCCAGGCTGAAGCCCCTCGCGAATGGATTCGTAGTTAGTAATGCCGATCGCGAATCCATCGCCATTCAGCCACTCCTGCAGATTCGAAGCTCTCACCTTCCCGATCTGCAGTTCTCCGCCGTAGAACCGCTCTGCCTCTGTGATTGTCTGATCGACCACCATCGCTGGAGCCAGCAAGAGGAGACGTCCGTTTTCCTCAGAGTTTTTAATGTGCTTGGCAAACTCGAACTGGATGACAGTCTTTCCCAGTCCGCAGTCAGCAAATACGGCAAACTTTCGTTTCACACACGCAAGTCGAGAGATTCCGGCTTGATAATCAAAGCAGAATGCGGATGGTGTGTACCGACAGTCCAGCTCTCGCTGAACGTCGCCACCCGCGATAAGCTGGTGATACTCATCTGGCACAACTGCCGACATTCCTTTCCACGAGTAGGAGGGGACCTGCTTCACCCTGAGAAACTGCCGATAGCTCTCGATCGATGACGTGTCAAAGTCGATAAACATTAGAATAGGGTCCTTTCGCTGCTGGCCGACTTCTCGATACTGCTGAGGTTCTTTTTGGCTTGCTGGACGTATTCGTCCTTCAGTTCGCATCCATAAAACCTGCGGCCCAGTTTTAGAGAGACGTAACCTTCACTGCCAATTCCTGTGAATGGCGAGAACACCAGCTCATCGGGGTCTGAGTAGAGTCGCACCACCCGCTCAATAACATCCAATTGCAGGGGGCAAATGTGGCGAGTGTCGTCGTCGGACTTCGCCGCCTTGGTGTTTAGAGTGTTAGTCTCTTTAATGTCGCCCCAAGCTGCCTCAGCCCAGTCGATCCACTGGTTTCGTGAGACTTGGTTCGGAGCATTCACTGGCACCTGATTCTCTCCCGGCGCCCGAAACTTGATGAGGTAATCAGCGATTGACCCGCGAGACTTTGCGCGGTCGGATTCAAGGCCAGCAAACTGCAACTCTCGCGACCGCGTGCGGATCGCTTGCGCCTGCGGGTTCTTTCGAATCAGCCAGTCGTATTCGTAAACCAGCCCGGCCCGTTCCCCGAGGCGAATGTTCAGGCCACGAAAGTCGTAGAGGCCAACTTCACCGCACCGCTTCATCCTGGGGATCTGACAGACATGCACGATGGCTACCCTGCCAGGCTTCAAAACTCGCCGAAGAGCCTTAAAAAAGAACGAAAGGTGAATACTCGCCTCTTCGTTTACTGTCGCTGTATTGCCGATGTCGGATTCGCTTGATGTGTAGGCATATAGCGACGGAAACGGTGGTGAGAACACAGCCAAGTCAACTGACTCGGCCTGCATCTCTTCTGCCATGTGCGGAATGCAGTCTCCGTGAAAAATGTTCCATCTGTCAGGCATAATACCCTCGGTCACTTGATTATTGATTTGATTATCGCCGTCACTCGCCGGTGCAGGGGTCTTGATTGCAGGTCACTGGCTTCAGCCCTCGCGCCATCAGTTCGCGGTTATGGGCGTTTGCTGCTGCGATTCCAGCTTCGACAGACTTCGCTGGTTGGGTCGATGATTGCCATGGAAGTCCGACCAGAACTTCATCGGGATGCTCTATGACCACAAAGTCCCCGACTGGCGATTTCGCGACATGGCAAACACTCCCTCTGAACTCTCGGTTCGCCCACTCCAAGTCTGCGATCTCGTACAGTTGCTTGCTCACCTCACCGGCCTTTCGGTTCGCTTGAAGTCGTAAACCCACACCCAATCCCATTCCCAGGACTCCGCGCCGTAGAGGGAGGTCCAGAGCTTGGCGAACGCACCTCTGTTGGTGAGCGACGCCGGGAACCCCGCGCACTGAGCACCCTCAGCAATCGCATCCTCCTCCGAGATATCCTTCACCCGCTCGACTCTCACGCGGGTAATCTCGAGCCAGATCCGAGCCGCCCACTTCGGCATGTGGATTGAGGGTCGCCAGAGCTGATAACGCCCATTCGGTGCGTTGTGTTCACAGTCAGCGCGGTAGCCAACGACTGCCCTGTCCGGTCCATCACTGGGTTGCGTGTCCAGGAGACCCCACGTTTCCCTCGCCCAAATCAGGTCGCCGGGCTGTCCGAGTGGAGACTTAATATCACGGAGAATAGAAGCGGCACTGTGAGGGTGCCGTGTGAACCCGGTCGGCGTAACAGTGGTGAAGCACTGGTCCGCGTCCATCTTCACAATCCGCCGCGTCTGACTCTTGCCCTTCAGTAAGGCCCGAATCATGTCGCCGTTGAACAGACAGGGCGTTTCTTTGCGGGTTGCTGTTGTCATTGTTTCGATTCCATGTTTGCGATGGCCTGAAATGGAGTAGCACCGGTGCCGCAAAATCTGTCGCCGCACTCAGCGAGCCAGCCGCCGCAGAACGGGTAGACGATCAAGGCTTGGCCGATGTCCACACACTTACGCAAATTCGCATCCGTGCTCTCGATTAAACTGCAGGGAATCGTGACAGCACGTTTATTGCCGAGGACTTCAATCCGCACGGAATCCACGCTCGTAGCGTTCACAAGTTTGCCTGTGCTCACGTCCCACTCCCGTGCTTTGCGAGGAGGTTGCCAATACGCATGGAGATTTGGTCAGCCTCTTTGATGTCGGAATCCAGAAAAAGTGCCTCGATTCTGACTCCGAGTTTCCGAAGCTTCCGCGCCTCCCGCAGCCCCTCCACCAGTTCGCGGACGGCGGCTTGCTGGTTGGCGATCTTGTTGGTCATTTCAAGGTCAGCACGTTCAGAGAGTTCGCATCGCTGGTGCAGGACTCGGCGTGCGTCCTTCAGCCGCTCGATCTCCGCGTCCTTATCGGCGAGCTGCCTTTGCACCTGCTCGGCCCCGAATCTGACGAGTTCGATTGCAGCACTCTCAAGTTCAGCCATCGTCTTGGTGCTAATGCCACGAGTGAAATAGTTCCACTGCGAAATCCGCTGGCACAACCACTGCAAGTACGTTGGCGTGGATTCATTTTCATCCCACGGCATCTTCAGTTCTGTCATCTCGGTCTCTCCTGGTAAGTGGCGGTGATGAATGCGGCGGAGAGTTAAACCCCTACCGCACACACGCTGTCAATAACTCTCTTTGCCTCTTCCGGGTCGTCGCGGCAGAGGCTCAGCAGGGCGAGGACAGCGGTTACTCGCTCGGGAATGAGCAGGGCGTTTGCATGTGATTTGGTCGCTGCCGGTGCGGACTGGTAGTCGGCTGAAGCGGTTTCCGGCTCTGTCCACGGGGCGATGAGGTCGAACCTGCTTTCTGTGTGACTTTTAGACGCTCCATTGGGGAGCCATGAGAAACCTGCCAGATATTCTCCGTTCGCGTACACCTTTCCGCGAAACGGGAAGGTCCAGTCCTCCTCGAACCGGTCGATCCCTGCCTTGAGACCGCCCCGCGTCTTGTACGACTTCCCAACTTCAAGCTTCAGTTCCACAGCTCTCTCCTGTTTGTTAATCACTTAGTAGCCGACCCGGCCCCGATCCCCAGCAGCATCACGATTAGCAGTGTTGTTGCGGTGACGAGCATTGGGCGGGCTCCGGGTTAGTTGTTCTCGCGGCAGTTGTAGTGGTCCAAAATCAATGATTCGTGGTCGGTGACGATGCCCAGCAAGACTTCATCCCAGCGAGCCCAGTTGGCCGGGTCTTGATACGGGTCGAACTGCACTTCCGTCTCCGGGTGCGGTCCATTACTGATGACTGCCTTCGCTTTCGTGGCATGCACGTAGCGAACAGCCGTGAATGCTCGGCGACCTTCAACAATGCAGGTCTCGCCGTGGGCAACGGGATGCGGCACCTTCTCGGAAACAAGACGCAAGAGAAGGCTGCACTCGAAGTCAACGTTCTCGAAGCTCAGCGCCAGTCCGCAGTCACGGTCGCCATGCTGCGACGGGATGATGGTTGCAGCCTTGATTGCTTCCGGCGGCAGCGAGTTCAGCCACGCCAGCACGGGCTCTGAAAATTGCGTTGTCATCAGCATCAGCGCGCACCTTCGGCACAGAGGTTGTTGTTGAGGTTCAATCGGCTGCCGTCTCAGCGGGAGTCGGCACTTCGTTGTTCGGTCAATCTGATCGCGGCTTCCATCAGAGTGACCTTCTCGATTTCGTCTGCTGACCGATACCGCATTGAGTGCCGTTTCGCTTCCTTCAGTTGCTGCTTCGTCATCTTTCGCGGCGACCCAAGCATGAGCATCGCGTAGAGTCGGTCGTCGGTGGTCCCGGCGTTGTGCAGCTCCATTGCCAGGCTGACGATGGGCGGCGTTACCATGTCAGGATGATTGGGTCGGAGAGCTTGTGGACAACAAACAAGTCACGTGGATTGAAGCCACTCAAATACGGGCTTCCATCGCGACTGCATCGCAGTACTGTCCCACTGCCGACATGACAGAACGCATTGCCGCCCTCGCTGAGCCACCACTCATTCTCCCCCACTTCGGCGAGGGTTTTTGGCTTCGGTCGTTCTGGAGTTTTCAGCTTGATCACTGGCATCGTCGTCTCTCTTTCAGGGTTCAGCGGCAGGGCTTCGACTTCAGGCCCAGGTTCCGCTCGGTTGGTTTGATGGTCCGTTTCATTGCTGCCTGCCACAGTTCGCGGCGCTCAGTCAGTGGCAGTCGTCGGGCGTCGCGAGGGGTCATGCGGTCGGCTCCTTCACTGGAACTGTTCCCCGGCCTCGAAAACCCCAACCCCGCGATCCGGTACTCACGGGGCTGGGTTGAGTGATGTGCGGTTACATGGCTCGTCTCCTGCTGCTGCTGCGTGCCTGCATCACGCCGAAAACACTTGGGGGATGCGACCGACAATGTCTAGCAGAGTGCCCTCCGACACTGCCTTAAGCCGCAGGGTGAGTGCGGCTGGGGGGAGTGGCATTGATTTTTGCTTACCGACCAAACCCGAATCCGCGAAACAGTTCGTCAAAGTCGCTGGCGTTTGACTTGGGCTGCTGTGGTTCTGGTGTCTCACTGCACACCTTCAGCCCCTGAGCCAGCAACCCACGGAGCTGTTCAACCTTAATGGTTACCACGCCTCCAGCTTTGCTCAGCCATCGCCATCGCCAGAGCCATCGCCATCGCCATAGCCATAGCCATCGCCAGAGCCATAGCCATAGCCATAGCCATAGCCATAGCCATAGCCAGAGCCATCGCCATAGCCATAGCCAGAGCCAGAGCCAGAGCCATCGCCAGAGCCAGAGCCATAGCCAGAGCCAGAGCCAGAGCCAGAGCCAGAGCCATAGCCAGAGCCAGAGCCAGAGCCATCGCCAGAGCCATAGCCATAGCCATAGCCATCGCCATCGCCAGAGCCAGAGCCAGAGCGGCCTGATGCTTTGCGGACGTGCTCAGCTTCATCGCCATCGAGCACGTCGAGAAGCGAGTCAACACTCATCGCCGTGGCGGTTGGTGCGACTCTGTCACGGACTTCTGTCGTTCCACTCCGGCACGCTCCAGACCGGACAACGTCATCAACTGTGAGAGCATCCAAGAGAGGGGGGATCAATTCCAGTTCCTCCACTTTTTCGCTGCCTCTTCACTGCATGTGGTGACCGACGTCACATCATGCAGGAGCACGCGAGGGGCAGCGGTGCCAATCCGAGAACCCGACTCTGGACCATGTGACGCGAGTCCCAGAAATCCGCGACTTCCGGACCAGTAAATCGCGTTGCGGCACTCGAGCAGCACCAGCGATCTCGCATTGAGATCCTGACCTTCCTCGAGGCGACCGAAGAACACTCCCCGGTGCTGCGTGGTGACAAGCACATCCGTCATCGAAGTCCTCCTGTGAAGCTGTGGTGAAAATGGGGTGAGTGATCCCGGCAGGATTCGAACCTGCAGTTGCGCACGGCCGACGGTCTCAGGGTTACCACATTCCGGATCTCGCGATCCGCCTGTCGTGGTCCTCAGACCGGCTTCGTCAGTGCGTCAATCTCCGCGTGACATGCGTCTCCCAATTCCGCCACGGGATCAGTTGCCCGGTTTCTTGAACCGGAGCCGGAAAGCATTTGCCTGCAATCTTGGGTTGCGTACCCCGCCAGGTCTCACATGTCGCTTCGCGTCGTGCGTCGCCTCTGCCTGTCGACCAACATCTCTCCGGCAAAACCGAGTTCCCGTCTCCATGAAAAAAGGCCACGGTCGGAATCGAACCGACAACGTCCGGTTTACAAAACCGGTGCTCTACCAGTTGAGCTACGCGGCCAAGATTGCGGCGGTCACTCCCCCGCCGCTGGGACCGGGAGCCAATCCCCGGGTTGGCAAGGAATGTCAGACGGGATGATGCGATACATTCGCTTCCGCAGCCTCCTTGCGGTCATCCATGACTGGCACCTCCGTTCGCATGATGAGCACGCTTTTCGGCGCCTCGATTCCCAGCTTCACTGTGCCGCCGCGAACCTCGAGCACCGTCACCGTGATGTTGTCGCCGATGGTGATGGACTCATTTTTGTGTCGTGTCAGTGCGAGCATTGTTCCGTCCTTGGTTGAGTGTGTGTGAGTGTTTCAAAAAGCTGGCGAGGAACCGGGCCGTGTCCCCCGCCAGCGACCCAGCGCGGGCCTACGCTGGTGTGGTTCAAATCCGAAACCGCCGCCGATAAACAACACCCTGCCCAGCTCGGTTCAGAATGTCGGTCATGTTGCTCGTGCTCTGCTTCTGCGACTCCTTCTCTCGGGCAGCGTCAGTTGCCATCTGCTGAGCCTGGAGATGGAGTTCGTGCTGCCAGCAGCGACCGATGCAGAATCCAACGGAGAGGGCACACAGGGCAACGGTGATGGTTTCAGTCATTGGGCGGCTCCGGTGGGTGGGTCAGTTGGCGACGTGACGGAATGCGTCGAGATACTTTTTTGCCGATTCGCGACTGACGAATGTCCGGCCGTGATATTTGATTGCTGTCAACACTCCAGCGCGGATCTTCTTGCCGACAGTGTCGATGTGAATTCTCAATTCACTTGCGGCCTCTTCCCGGCTCATGTACTCACCTTGCAGATGTGGCGGCACGGGATTTACTGTCTGTTGTGAGGCAGTCATTGTTCTGTCTCTTCTGGATTCTCTGTGGTCTTGTGAGTGCTGCTCACTGCTTGCGTGGACGGACGATACCGCCTGTTTTTGACCGAATGCCGCGTCTCCTGGAAGATGCTGGATCGTTGGCGAAAAGGAGCGAAGTCACCTGAAGAGAGGCAGAAAAAACGCTTGACAGGGGTTCAGCCGCAAGAAGCGGACTGCGGCGAAGAATTGAGCCCTGAAAACAGACAGCAACGGAGACAGCAAATAGTGCTTCTGGATGCTTCCTCAACCGTTCCGAACCGGTCGAGGCCGTGACAGGAAACGAAGAAAACCCCGCAAATGCAGGGTTTTCTCATCGGGACCGTCAACATGGCATGCAAGAGGTCAGCGGTTCGAGCCCGCTATCCTCCAATAACTTACGACGATTGCCGATCTCGCAAACAGCAATTGGACAGCAATCAGGAAGTCATCCGCTTCAGGACGGCTTCCATTTTGTTCGCCGCAATTGCCCCGTCGCTTGGGATGTAATGCGAGTATGTCTTCTGGGTGGTCGTCGGGCTTGAGTGCCCAAGGATGTGGGCAACAATGTGCACTGCCGTTCCTTCCCGCAGCATCGTCGTTGCGGCTGTATGACGAACGTGATGATGCCCACGATGTTCGATCTTGAGCTTCTCCAGCAGCGACTTCCAGTGCCGCTTGCCGAAGTTGGTTCGTCGAATGACGTGACCCTGTCTGCTCGTAAAGATGAAGTCTTCTGGCTGTGCCCTCTTTTCTCTCACGGCCAGCTTGCGCCGCTCTGCCAGCTTCTCCATGACCGAAGCTGGAACAGTGACTGTTCTGCGGCTCCCCTTGGTCTTCGGCATCTTGATTTCCACGTGCCCCTTGTAGTCGCGAGCCTGTCGCTCGATGCGGAGTGTCGAATTCTCCCAGTCAACATCCCTCCATTGCAGGCCGAACAGTTCACCCTGTCGGGGGCCAACGGCGAATGCCAGGTGATGCAGCGCCTCCAGGCGATCATCCTGGACAGCTGCCAAGATCTTCTTGCACTCTGCTTCCGTGAAGGGCTGGATTTCTGGCTCGGGGGGTCGCGGGCGGATTTCCGATTCGCAGGGATTGAACGCCACCAACTTGCGACGGGCCCCGAAGGTGAAGATCTCCGACAGGAAATCGAATGCGACCTGCTGGGAGCGAAGCCCCAGAGCAGCAGTGAACTTTTCAGTCTTCCGACAAAATCCTGTCTTACAGATTTCCTCGCACCATCTCTCAACAAGATCGACGGTCACGTCATCGCACCGGCGAGATCCCAGAAATGGTTTGATCCGGATGTCCACAACTCTCGTTCTCTGATCTTGGGTCGACACATCCCCCTTCTTGTGAGCGAGCCACTTGTCAGCCAGTTCCGCTACCGTGAGTTTCCCGGCCGATTCGTTGCCTCGCCGGTACTTCTCACGCATTTCTGCCAGCAGAAGGCGGCCATGCTCCTGAGATTTGGCATTGCGACTCTTTCGCTTCACGGTGCCGTCCAGATTCTCAACCGTGAAGGATACGACCCACTGCCCATTCGCGCGTTGAAAGATCGATCCTTCACGGTTTCCGCGACGTTTACTTCTCTTTTTGGCCATTATTGCGACTCTTCTGAAGATAGCTGGCGACGTCGTCAATATGAATCACTTTGGGGTTCCCAAACTCTGACATTGGGACCCCAAATTTCTTTAGATTCTTCCGGAGCGTGTCAACTTCACAATCGAAGGTCTGCGCCCAATCCGAATCCAAGTACCATCCAAGTTGAGCCAACGCCTCTTTTGATGAAGCTGGGTGTTGTGCTATTGACATGGGTACGTACAATTCCTATGTTCGCACCTGAGGCACGAAAAACCTTGCCGGGTTGGAATGTCTTCAGAGTCGTGAACCACGAGGAGCCAGTGCTACCAACACTGGTTCCTTTTTGTTTTCACGACTGTCGCCAGCTCAAGCGGTGCACACCGGGAGCGGCGAGTGTTTGTTTCAGGTGGCGGCCTCGCGAGAAGCGATGGCTCACTCAACGCACAAAGAGATTCATCGGGCTCTCTGGCCCGGACGTGCGAAATCACGGCAGGTTTCTTTCTACGGTTACGTCGTAGGGTGAAATCGCGGGTGTCGTGTTTCCTAGGCACGGCATCCGCCGCCGTGTTATAACCGGAAATATCAGCATTAGTCAATCGATGACAAGAGGTCACTTTTTCACCATCTAGTTGCGCGGCCGGGCCAGTCCAATGAGCGATCTGATTAAGTTTGCGTGCGGGAATTGCGGGTCTGGACTCACATCGCCAGCAGGGGCTCGCGGCCAGTCTGTCACCTGCCCACACTGCGAGCAGGCCGTCCTTGTTCCGCTCCCAGTGCTGGTCCGCCCGAGACCGATGTCGACCGAAGCCAAAGTTCTTTCCGGCTGTTTCCTGGCTCCTTTTGCAATGTGCCTTGTGGGAATGCTTCTGGCGCCGCTTCTGCCGCGTCCGCAAGCCGGAGAGATTACCTCCGGCATTACCCCAAGGCAGGCCACTGCCGCCGACGTTGAGGATATCAACAGCTCAATGCGGGCAGGCCACCGACTGCGGCCCAGCCGGACATGGGTCTTTCCAGTTAGTGACGGGAAGTATGTCGCCGGTGAAATCGAAGGACCGGAGAGCAATGGGCGAATCGGAGTTTGGTTTGTTAGCAGCATTGCGAGTTTGATTCTTGGAATGACGCATGTTTCCAGAGAATTCAACAACTTCGGCAGCATGCTCCCTAAGACTGGGAAGCCAGTCGCTGGAGACACGGTGACCGCAGAGCGAATTGAGCACGACGTTCGCCGCTTGTTGGCGGAAGATTCGGAGTGACTCATCGCGCAGCAGACGCCATGCACACATTGCTCGCAGGGAAGTTGTTGAGCGGCGAGTGAGACAGATTCGCCAGCGTCAATCAGCTCGCAAGCAGGCGAGCTGCGAGAGCGTTGCCGTTGGCCGCTGCGAAGGCCTCAGCCCGGCAATAGCGGGGGTGAATCGCAAACCACCGAGCGTCGTTGCCCTGCCGATTGCCAATGAATTTGCTGGTGAAAGTCATGTGAGGACCAGCCCTGAGTCGTCACTTCCTTGGTGGATTTCCGGCCCGACAAGCTCCGCGTCGGGTTCGCAATTCTGCCGCCGAACTGAACAGTTGTCAACTGCAATCAGCGGCGGTCTATATTTTGTGTCGGTCAGCGTCTCGGGCACAACTCGGGCGGTTCCCAAATTTTTCGAAAAAGATATTATCTTCCTGTTGACACCAGCCGAAAAAGGTCATATCTTTCACTCATCAGACACGCACAACGCGGGTCGAACAAGTCGTCCAAAGAAGAGGATGCAACACAATGAACTGCCCACACTGCGGAGAACACGACGCTCTGGCTTACAGCAACGACGGTCGCTGCTGGGAATGCGGTCACCTCCTGGTAAGTGCTGCTCCTGTTTTTGTCAAAAAGAGCGAAGAACAGCTCAAGAACGAAGCTGACGAAAAAGCTGTCAGCCAGGCTGAAAAGCTGATTCCGGTGCTCGCAAGCAAGCTTCAAAGCTGCAACAAATTTCAGCTGACCGAGCTTGTGAAAGCGACTTGCAAGAAAAACGGCAGTCTCTTTGCGTCGCACTTCACTCGACTGATTGTTGCTGACGAGCGATTCGCCAGTATGTGCGGGGTCTGGAGCCCCGCACAAAAGGAAGGTCGCTGGTAACAGCAACACCTGCTCCCCGCCCTCACCCGAGGGCGGAATGTTGGGGACACTCGACGTGGCGCCCTACGAGGTTGAGCGGCGTGCCTTTCACTTTCCAAAACTCGGTGGGCACGCCGTCCGGGCGCCACGTCATTTTTGACAAGTCTGGGTCGCCCTCAGAGGGGCTAGACAACAAGGATCGCAGCGATGAAAAGCACCACCGAAAACACGATTCACGGTCTCCACTGCCGCCGTGTCGACTTCACCAACGTCAAGGTTGGGACAACCCTGGTTCACGCGGACAAAGGCGTTCTCGGGACCGTAGTGAGCGTCGAGATGTTCGCTGGCTCGAAGACACCATCTGCAATCGTCTTTGACAATGGCGACCGTCGAACCTACCGTGCGTCCAAGTCGACGCGACTTTGGAAGACAATTTGATGCACCTGCTTTTGCTTTGCCGATCGTGGTTTGCTCGTCTTATCACGACAAGGCTTCAGGCGCGTAGGGCTGCCGTCCCTCTGTCACGCTCTTAGAGCTTGACGATTCCGGCACCGCTCCCCTGTCTCAGACTGCTCGGATACACAAACTGTGCGCGACTGAGCAGGGGAGACTTTTGCCCAACAAAGAGGGCACTGAAACCTTGTCCACTAAAGGGTCACTTAATCCCAATCAAAAGGGAATGGACCGCTCGCAACACTCACCGGGAAGGAAACTGCAATGTCTGCACGCACTGTTCATTCACCAGGTCGACTCATTTCATTTGCCACCCGCGAGTCGATTATCGATCTCGGCATCAAGATTGACGACTACGCTGCCAACATCGAGGACGCACTGAGAATTCGCGGCGAGCACGAACTCGCTGATCGCATGCTGCAAGAAATCGAGCAATCTCTCGCGCAGCAACGCACCGCGAACTCGATGTACTAATCAGCAGCCATCTCCCCCGCCTACTCCGGGCGGGGTACTTCTTAAACCGAAACTGAAGGGCTGAATAATGACAACCGAAAACAAAACTGTCGTTTTCACCGAAAACCAGATCCGCGTCGCCAGCGCCGTCGCCAGTGAATTCGGGCACACCTGGGGAGGCATCGAACTTCCGCCCGATCTGCCTCGGACAACACGAGCGATCGAGGGTTACGTGACAAACGTCACGACAGAGGGGGTAATGGGGTGGGGGATCTGTTCCCCGGCAGCCGGTCCTCACAACTGCATTTACCACATGACCGCCTCCGGGCGGCTCGAGTGGGAAATCTATGACGAGTCGGCAATTTTCACGTACAGTCGATCAGACGGCGTCATCGCCGCGTTCGCGGTTCTCTGGGCTAGCCCTGATCGTCCCTTGCTGACTGTGTCTTCAACGATCAGCACGCCGTTCTGTAGTCGCGTTTATCAACGCCATGTTGATCAGATCCACCATGACATTGCCCGCCTGTACCATGTCGTCTGTGGTGCTTTGGGGACTGAGATGCTCGACGGAGAAATCGAGCGATGCCGACAAGACATCACGTATGAGGTTTCTGATCGCCTTTACGATGAATGTGCTGACATCCAGCAAGACATCGCACGACTCCAGCGACGACTCGCAGAGCTGAAGAAAGAGCAAGTTCAGTAGCTCCCGCTCCCCGCCTGAGCGATCGGGCGGGAGCTTTCGCACAACAAAACCGAACATGATACTGACGAAAGCCAGCAACGAATGCTCTACGTGTCGAATCTTTCCCCGCGCATCGTCGGGCTCAACGGGACTCTGCAAATCCGTTGCATCACCGCCGAAAAGGCGGGCAAGCTCATCTACCAGCACCGCGCAACGTACAAGTCGCTCGTGACATTTGAAGCAACCTGCGACGTGCTCGCGACTATCGCGGGACTTGAGCACTTCCACAGACAGCGTGACCTGAAGTCTGTTGACTTAACGATTCGCGACAGCGACCTGTATCTGATCGTTTCAATCAAAGAGGCAGCGAAAGCAAAATCCAATCGCTCGCTGGGTGTCTTCGATTTCGATTACACACTCTGCGAATTTCGGGCACAAAAGTAGTTTTACCACAGATTCATCACGGGCCAGCAGGATGAAATCAACACGACACTTAACGCAGGATCTCACATGCCGGGTCGTTCGGCGATTGCTTGATCAGCAGACAATTGCCGACATCGCCGCCGCAGAAAACGTATCATCCGACCGGGTCGTCCAGATTCGTCGGTCGGCGAAAGAAGCGGGTCTGCTGACCGACAGCAGGCACCGAGCCGTGTTTGATGAGGGGCGGATTTACCGCGACCGCCTTTGCAGACTGCGAGTCATTGACCGTGCCTTGTCCTCTCCGGACGGTCTTAATGTGGCAACTGCGAGAGAGGTTTTGAACGTTGCAGACAAGACAATTCGCCGCGACCTTGCTTACCTCGGCGAGGTTGTTTGCGGCACTGTCGCGAAGCAGGAACTTGACTCGTCGCTGCAGCCCGTGTGGGTGCATCGTTATATCGACAACAGCAAGCGGCTGTTCTTTTGACACTTAATAACTCCGCCCACTGAAGAGGGCGCGGGAGAAAAGACTATGACATCAGGCACAAAGACGGAATCACGCGCTCAGCAACTTCGCTGGTCGTCGCTGCACTTTGTCGCCATCGAGGCAGAGGCCGCGAAGCACGGCATGAGCGCATCCGAGTGGGTCAAGCGTCAGGCCCTTCGAGGGTTACCGAAAGAGGTTCGCGACACTCTGCCGCCGCTGCAGCCGAAAGGACGCCCAAGGAGTGCGAATGATGCGAATGATGCGAAGGATGCGACGTGATGGGACACCCCGACTCGGTCCGCTTAATCTGTTCCTGACGCAGCTTGCAGGTCGACCATTGTCATAACGTCCGAACAGATCTCGCAGCACTTGCACGCTCGCCTGGCATCATTGTCCTTCATGCGATTCAGATCCGTCCTGAGCGGCACGCAGCGTTTGTGAATCTCGCATTTAAAGACTGCGACCTTGCTCGCACTCCCGCACGAACAGGGTTCGTGATGGTGCGGTTCTGGCGAGCGGTGCAGGCATTCTGGAGGCTTTGGCGGTGGTGCAGGTCTGATAACTCGACCCGACGGCTTCGGCTTTACTGGCGGCAATCTCTGTGCAGCAGGCGTCGGCTCCCCAGTCAGGTTGCAGGCTGTGCAGGAGTCGCAGGTCTCTGCAGTCACCAGACGACTCAACTGGGGAGCGCAGAGGGCGGCATTGCGGCAGTAGCGTCGGCCGTCGGGCTTGTCGGACGCGAAGGCACAGCCTCTCACGCTGATTCCTCCGGTTCTGGCGGCTTGTTTCTATATGGAACTCGACAGGCAACCTGCATTCCGGGTGACACAACCGTTTCTGGATGCTCGAACCAACTGAACCACTGGATTTCACACTGATCATTGATTGGTTCTTTCCGCTTGTAAAACAGATTCAAACGGCATTTGGGGTTATCGCCGGGGTCTATTGTTTCATGGCTTTTGAAATCCAGAGCCAGGCTCATCGTGCCGGACATCGCAGAGTAGGCTGGAAGGGATCTGGATGTCCACATCTGCGGATTGCCGTCATCATCTGTCCAGAGGTGGTAGTAGTAACTTGTGGGGTTTGGAACCAATCCGGTGCTGGGCTTCATCTCCCAGTTACCATCACCAGTTGGGATGAGCTCGAACACCTCCTTGAAGCCGACATCTTCGGTGCCGTCTGAGCACTGAATAACAAATGTGCTGGGCATGAAGTTTGTTGGATGAATGCTCATCCCGGGATAAACCGCCTCCGAGTCAAGAGTATACAACTCAACGTTGCTCCCAAGATCAGCAAATGCGCCATACAAGTCACCGGAATGCGACATGTACGTGGCTGCGAACGTGGCAAATCCTGGGCCGCCCGGCTCAACAACAGAAACAGAGACACTCGAAGACTCCGATCCGGCAACCAGAGTAACTATCAGTCCAGACGTTGCACCGGGAATCGTGTCAGTGTTGAGTGTCACTGTTGACGAGTCATCTGGGCTACGAACAAGCGACGACCTTGGCAACGCCAGTGCGGCATCGAGAAGATCATTCATAGTTTGCTGCAAGTCGAATTCGGAGATAGTCGGGTACGTCTGCGCCCGAAAAAACTCCAGAATTGGCTTGAAGTCAACACCCGGATACGTCGGTGCCGTCACCTGCACTTCGAGACGCGGGTACTGGGCTTCCTCTGTGGTGTTCTCCGGGTCGCACAGTGCGTCGCCGGGACTGTAGGTATTCCCGAGGTAGGCGTAGGCCGTTGCCTGAACCCAGTGTGCTCCGGGAAGAGGGTGGTCTTCAATGTCAACGGTTTCCTCCCCCAAACCAGCCCGCTTGATGCAGTCCTGGGGTTCATCATTGATCTCGCAGTATGGCGTGTTGTCCGCACTCGTAATGACGCTCATCGCCTCCGCCACAGCAGTCTGCAACGCCTCCTCGGCCTCTTCCCAGTAGTAACCGATATGAGCCTTGCCCTCTGGTGTCAGGGCGATGTTGAAAGCCCCGTCAACGCTGACGGTGTAACACTTTTTGTACACAGGTCCTCTGTCAACAGTCCGGAACCGCAGCACTCGCTCGCCCGGCCCGTTTCCGTGAACCTCCATCCAGCTCTCTAGCTGCGGCATGGACTGCTCCTCCGAACTGTCAACAAGCAACATTGCAATCGCGACAACCGCTGCGCCAATGACACCAAGCCCCCAGAAAACACGCATATCTCAGCCCACTTCTGTTTCATTGAATCGGTAGTTCTTGAGGAAAGCATAACGACGCTCCAACAGGAGTTGGATCAAAATATCACGGCCTGATGGTCAAAAACGGAGAAACATGCGAAACCGCTCGACTGGTTGGGATCGTCACAGACGACTCCAACACCGAATCGAACTTCCACCTCAACGCCAAATGGATGTCTCCAACAGGGTCGCCGGAAGGAGTGTCGAGGATGGCCTGCTGAATAAGGTAAGTAATCGGCAGCTCAATCCAGTGATTGCGGGTCACAAGCCTGCGTCCTGCATCTGACCATTCCAAGTCGCCGTAATTCGCAGGAAAGGATGGAACAGACTTGTAGTAAATCGGCGCATCAACAAGAACGCCGTCTGATATTTGCATCGTGAGCCGTGCTGACTCAACGAACCCTGAACCTACAATTCCTTCCAGGTTGAAAGTGAACGCCAGTAGTGTGTCGATCTCGGAGGACTTTGGAATCACAAAGAACTCACCCGTCCCATCAAACGCTGTTTCATCTTCCAGATTCGTCGCAATGGCATCAGCAGTGGGTAAGTAACGTAAGACCGGGATAACGCACAGTTGTCTTTTTGTGCAGATGTTTGCTCCCGATTTCAGCGAGAACGTTTGCCTCCGGTCCCCCGCAAACAGACCTTTGTGGTATTCAACCGACAGACTGCAATCCTCGCTTTCGCCGGAGAACGACAGAGTCGCATCCCGACCATCAAGTGTAATCACCGGCGTGATGGGAACTGGTTCTGTGTCCACTGTGGACTCCTACGAGAGTGGAAAGACGCTGGCAGTTTCGGGCCACGGTGTCGGTAGGATGTAAGACCAAGACGGTATACTGCCATCACCGTTTGAAATGATGGCACCGCCACTACCGTCGTCCACAGTCCACCCTGGCACTTCTGACACCATCGCGTCTTTCGGCTCCCAGAGTGACTGGACGTAGCGTGCAGACGCACTAAGCAAACATACCGCATTGGACGTGAAAGCGCTGTTGACTAGATCCATGTTGCTCCATTCTTCCCCACACCGGGGAACAGCGGACACGTAGTACCCAGTATTAAAGCCACCTCCTGAAACGCGACACACACCCAGGTCGTCGATGTTGTGCGCCACTTGCCCAAAGGCAAATCGGCGAAACGCATACACAATGTAAGTTGTATCCTCGCTCTCACCGCAAGGAGCATCAGGGCAGTCAAACTCCTTTCGCTGAATGAACAAACCAGAGTAGTCGACACTCCCGACCTCAGGGTCAAGTTCATCAGGGTCGTAAGGTGCATTCACCAAATCGCAAGGTGAGCGAAATTCTGAGAAATCCAGGGCACGATACGGGAATGGGAAGACACCATCGGCAATCGAATTGAACATCTCCACAACCGCATCCACGACGGGATTGATTCGCTGCACGATGTCGAAATCCTCGTAGGGAGGAAAGTCGCCTGGTAATGTGACAGTGTTCAAACCACCAGTCGCGAGCACCAGGCCAGCTGCGGGAATTTCCAAGCACTCACAGGATCTGCGAGCAATGTACCCTCCGCCACAGATACACTCCTTAACACCCTTCTGGTAGGCCGAAGCACTTGCCTCTTTTAATCCAAAGAGATTCCGCTTATGGCGGGGGTTATAGTAGTCCAGGTTCTCGTGGACTGAGTAGTAATCCTCGTAGGACAAGCAGTCGCTCGTCCCCATAGTGGACGATTCAGCCGCATCATGGATGATCAGTACATTGCCCGGCTCAAACGACGGGTTTTCCGGGTCAAGAAATGCCATTCGACCTGAAAGATACTGAACGCTCACGGTTTACTCTTCTTCCTCCGGGTCTGGTTCTGTTGGACAGTTAAAGTAGATTGGATACCCATCCAGAGTTCGATACTCCAGCTCCACTTCGTCGAGATGTGCAGAGATCCACATCGGCTCGCCACCCGGGATAGGATGGCCCCACTCAACGCCCGTCGACAATCGCCCGACCCCTGGGACTTCAACAGCGCCGATAGTGTTCAAGGGACCGCAGGGCCCACAGTTCCCAACAACCTCTTCCTCGTCCCCGCCGCTGGAGGTGGAGCCGCCGCCGATCCTCACGATGGCAATCCGCTCTTCGTCCTCCGGGCCGGGGTCGTAAAGAATCACGCACGGGCCGGAGTCGCTGGCTTCAAGAGTGTAGGCGCCCTCCTTGGTCGTCGCGTGCTTGTTGTCGGTGTCTGGGCCGCCCAGTGGGCCGGTGAGACGGACCTTTGTCTCCCCTGATGCTTTCGCGCGAACAAATTTGCCATCATTCGCCGGTGCCTGAGTAATGACAATGGCCGACTCGTCATCTTCGCTGACCTCGTCACCAACCAGCCGCAACGGGCCGTACTTGTAGCCGTTCGCGTTGTTGTCAGGAGTCATCACTGACGACGAGACCTTGAGCACGCTGTACGATTCGAGGTCTTCGCCGGTGGAGTTCTTCACGAGTGGGTCGTCGTCGGCCGCTTCTGCCACGGAGACATTTCCCGCCTGAAGCGACGCAATCACACTCGCCATCTCTGCGCGAGTGACCCACTTCCCTTTGCCTTTAGTGACATCGTTAAACTTCGTCATGACATCCCCAGCACTGAGGCAATGAGCGACCAGTCCGCAATGCGGTCAACTCGATGGATCTTCACTCGTTTCACCTTGGGTAGCAGTTGTTTTTTGCTGCTGATCGTGGCCTCTTCGGGTTCGGTCTCAACGTCAATGACAGACCAGGCGTCAACGTTCCCGACTGTGATTCCACCAATCGAAACGCCCGTCTGATGAGTCTTCTGGGTGAACGACAAGTCGAAGTTGTAAAGATCTTTTGCCTTCACACCTCCGGTGATGTCGTCGAACATCACGGAGCGGGCTTCGTAGCCGAAAAACGAAGACTGATTGAGCGTCCCGCGCAGCTCTCCGACCGACCGCCGCCAGGACTCGGCAGCCGTGGAAAACGGAACGGCCACCCGCCAGCGAAAGGCGTTGAGATATTCGGTAACATCGGCACCGCGAGGCACGCCGGTCTTTGGATCGCAGTTGATGAGTTGCTTGTCGTGAGGATTTGTCTCCCCTGACGCCTCGAAGCACTTGGACTCGATTGAGACGGTTCGCTTGATTGACTGCTTGACCGACGAAAACGAAAACTCGAACTCACCCGACTGCAGGACACCTTTGTTCGGCTTGTCCGCGACGAGCTTGTAAATCGGCTTGGCGATCCACAGTCCAGGGACGCCCGGCACGGCATCGACAGAGCCAAGTGTCGACAAAGAGAAGCCGCCCATTGAGGCGTCGAGATCAGAGGTCAATTGAGCCAGTGCATCCTCGAACGTCTCGGCGTCGTCGACAAACACTTCCGTGTCGAATCGCCCTTCCGTGACTGTCTGCGGCCATCGAACGGTGACTGCCACTTAACCCTCCACTTCCTGCGCGATGCGCTCCAGCACTTCCCTAGCCTCTCGCTGCTCTGTCGTTGCCTTCTTCAACTCTTCCAGCTGCTCCTGATCCACGCCGACTCCGGATCGCCCGAACATCGCTTCCTGAGCGGATCGGGTGCTCATCGTGTCTTTGCCGGACTGAGCTTTGTCGATGACAGACTGGGATGCCTTAATAATGCTGCCCAGGAGAGCGATTTCTTCGTTGCGGGCTTCCTCGTTAAACCCGCCTTCCTTCAGCGACTTGATGCGGTCTTCGGTGATCTTCCGCTCTGCCGCTTCGCCCTCTTTGCCGCCGCGAGCCTTGGCGATCGAGAGCTTCAGGTCGGCCTTGCTGTTGATAACGTCGAGTGCGTCCTGGCGAATTGCGTCCTGTGCCTTCTTGGCGTCCTCGGCAATCTGTCGGTGATGCTCTGCCAGTGAGTCATTTGCAGCTTTGACGGCGCGAGCGGCAACCTCGGGGGAAATCTTCCCGGCCTTCAAGGCGTCGCCAATCATCTTGAGCTTTTCAGAGACCTCCTCTTCGACGGTCTTGGTCTCTCGCTCAAGCTGCTTTCCGAAGTCCTCCAGAGCCTTCTGTCGCTGGCCTTCCGGCGTCTTTTCGAACTCCAGCTTCAAGGCTTCGTCAAGATCATCCTTGGCCTGCTGGAATGCCTGCTTGAACTCGTCCGGCGTGAGCAATCCCTTGTTTGCGGCGTCCTGCAACTTCGCGGCAAGTTCGTCGAACTTCTGCTGTGGCGTCTGCAGCGACCCCTTAACGTTGTCAGCAAACTGCCGCATTTCGTCAGTGATCACCTGAGCCGACCGCTGAGCCTCGGTGAGAGAGCCAGCGAGTGAACCACCGCCACCGTTTGGAACACCTCCGCTGGAACCCACACCCCCGCCGCCCGCACCGGAACCGCCCTTGCCGCCTAGCCCGAGCAGCTTCATGACCCACCCGACGACGCCACCAATGGACGTGGCGAGCTTGTCCCAGATGCCCTTGAGCCATGTGCCGATGCTGCCGAGCCCACGCAGCACCGGTGAGAGAACCCCTGTCGCTTTGTGCAGTCGGTAAACACCATAGGCGACCGTCGCCATGATGGCCGCAACACCAGCAAACGAGCCGACCACGACCACACCGGCAGCGGCAAGGCCCAGGTAAATCAGGCGAATCGCCGACAGCACCTTGAGAATGATTGGTCCGACAACTGGAATGTAGGCCAAGGCCACCTTGAACAGCGCCATCTTGGCAATGCCGATTGCGATTGACGCCACAAACGCAAGCACCGTTGCACCGACCGTTGCGAGCACCGTTCCGACTGTCGTGAGTGCGCCAGCGACATTCGCCGCAACGCTGACGACGTATTCGTTCTCCTGCACAAATTTCGTAATGCGATCGGTGACACCAGCGACGATGTACATGCCCTTGGCAAGCACATTGTTAAACCAGTCGATGCCGGGCTGAGCAGCCTTGCCGATGGCAACCGTCAACTTGCTGAACGACTCGTACAGTCGGCCCTGAGCCGCCGTGTAGGCATCAGCAGATGCCGAACCGGAAACACCAGTGGCCTGAAGCTGAGACTGAGCCATTGAGGCGCGTGTTGCTGCCTTCTGTAGCTCTGTCATTTGCTCAATGGGCCGCCCGAACTCAGCAGCAACTGCAGCGTCAGAGAGGTCAAGGCCCAGCTTCCGCGCCGCGTCCGCCGATCCGTAGACCGCCTGCTGAAGCGTCTCGGCTCCACCTGACGTGCCGAACGCCTTGTCGATGTCGGCACCAAGTCGAACAAACTTGGCACTCAGTTCGACGGCCTGATCTTTCAGGAAGCCGACCGCCTCTGCACGGCCTGAAAACTCGGCAATCTTTTGCGTGACTGATGAGACAGAGAGGCCGATGTCACGATTGACGGCTTCAGCAAGTGAGAGGGCTTCGCCGGTGGAGTCCTTGAGAACCGCTTCGACGCCACGCATTCGGGCTTCAGCAGCTTTGGACTGAGCGGCGGCGACAGCAAGAGCAGCCGTTGCCGCCGCTCCTGTCGCCGCCATGATGGCGCCCATGGCGCGGACGCGACCCTTGATGCCATCGGCCACTCCGTCGAGCGCCGTGAAGAACTTGGCGTCCTTGAGTGTCAGCAGAATTTCAGCAGATCCGGCGTTCATCTCACTCTCCCCAATCGGTCAATGAACTCGGACGCTGACACTTTCCGATACCCGCCCGCATCACTCACTTTGGGCTTCGGCCAGATATTGAAATCCTCTTCGTTCCACGGGCGATTGTCCTTGCGAGTGCAGGCGCCGTTGAGCACGGCGGCCAGCAGCTTGGAATGACGCTCCCAGTCCTCGCGTCGCTTGGCAGTGGCAATCTGTACCAACTCACCAAGCGTCAACTCACTGCAGTCGAATCCGACGACGCCAGTGAGTTCCCAGACGAGTTCCCAGAGATCGTCATAGACCGCACCTGATGCTCTGCTTCCTTCAGGGCTTCGAGCGTCTTGTCCATGATTGCTCGAACGGTCTGCATCCCGACCCGTGTAAAAAAACCGAGGTACTCCGCAAAGAACACGTCCCGGGCTTTGCTGAGTGATTCCGGTGTCAGCATGTCGTCGAATTCGTCAGGCGTGACACCGGCCTTTTCAAGTTGAGGTGCCAGAACCTGAGAGAGGACCAGCAGGAACTTGGAGAGGTCTAATTGCAGAACCATCAGCAAGGTCTCCTGAGAGTCCTTCGACAGTGCCGCGTTCGGGTTCATTAAGTCGAGCGCCAGCGACTTTTTCCACTGCCGGAACTTTCCGATCGTGAAGCCGATTTCCCAGGTGTGCTCAACTCCGTTTTCGTCGGTCGTCTTGAACGTCCCCATGTCTGTTTTTCTCCCCATTGAGTGTTGATGGTTGCAGATTCCGAAGGGCTTGCTGTGCAATCGGTGGCAGGCGAAATGCTGGCTTCCCCGATGACAGATTGACCTCCCCACGCACCAATCGGGTGACTTCAGGATTCAGGTTCCACATTGATTTCGCCCTCTGTTGTCGGCTCTGATTCAGACGGTTCAGGCGCCTGCTCCGTCTCTTCAATCGCATCGCGCAATCGCCCGACAGTCACAGGAAACAGCGGCATGGAAACAGACTTCCCCGTCGCTGCCTGCTCAATCTCGCTGTCGATGTCGGCAAGATCTTGCCTCGAGAATCCGAAGCCCAGTTCGATCTGCTCAACGAGAGTCTTTCGATCAGCCCGCAGCGTGTTCACCTTCGCCTCACATGCCGCGCGAAACTTCTTCAGCTCGGCTTTGAGCGACACTGGCCGCAAGCAGATTTCACTGGCAACGGCGTCACCAAACGCATTCGCCAGTGTCTTCGCTTCGATGTGCACGGTGTGGTCTGCTGCGTGCTGACTGATTGCGTGACGGATCGTTGCTCGCGCTCGATTCACCTTCGCGGTCCCCATGTGGTTCCTTACGTTTCAACAGTGATTGTGAGAGAGGATGGCGCCGCAGACGGCTTCAGCGTGAACTGCAGCGTGGCCGCTTCCCCAAGCGGCTCATTGAGCGTTTTGTTGAACAGATAGCCAGTGATTTTCGTTCCCTTGGCGGCGCCTGATGGCTTGGCGTCAAGGAGTGCATAAGTCTTCGCCGTGCGGGCCGCGTAGGTGGTTTCCAGAGCTGCGACGCGGGTATCTGCTGCGTCCGCGAGCGTCTGGAAGTCAATGCTCACATCACGCATGCCGGGGCGGAACAGCTTGAACAGCGTCGACCGGTTCGAAATGTCGACCTGATCCATCGCGTCGTTCATCGTGACGTCTTTGGCCAGGCTGATCTCTGACCAGACTGCCGACTCGTCAGTGCCGGTGTTTTCGCACAATGCGCATTCTGCTCCGATTCGAGCCATGACCTGACCTCCTATTTAATGGCGTTTTTCCAGCCGTCGATAATTGCTTTGCGATTGCGTTCTAATGCCGGTGCCATAAAGGGACGCGGCTTGATTCGTGAGTTTCCATGCTCCAGTGTTGCCGGAATTTGACTGCTTCCAAACTGCTTCGGCTTGATCGATGCCGTCTTCCGTTTCCGGTTGTACTCAACCTCCATGACTCGCATTCGAGTGTTGCGGACAGTCGGTGTTTCGCCGGGGTACGAGGGACGGTTTCGCCGCACGAGCGACTTTGCAATGTCTCTCGCAATCTGCCTTGCCGCACGTCTCAACACTCGGTCGGCAGTCTTGTCGACTTCCTTCCGTGTATCGCGGTGGAGGATTACAACGTCGGCGTTCATCCCGATCACCGCGACACCCCCTTGTAGGTGAGTGCCATGCCGCACGTGAATACGCCGAACTCTTCGAGATGGGGCCGGTAAAGCACCTTCTCGGAAGCCATCAGTGTGTACTTGGAATTGCTCGGCGGAACCGCGAGCGGACCAAGCGTTCTCAGGTGTTGTTCGATGCTGTCTGACAACGCTGACAGGGGACCAATCGCACCTTGGCAGCCTGTCACGTTTTGCTGAACCAGAACCGAGAGGACGAAGGTGTTCTCGCTATGGCCTCCACGAGAAACAACGGTGCGATTGTCCGACTCGGGAACCAGTGAGACGACGAGATTCGGCAGGTTCTCCGCCTCAAAACTGACGGTCCAGCGCGGTTCCGCTTTGAACTCGTGCGTCCACTCTTTGGCGTTGAGAACGCCAGCGAGAGCAGCACAGAGGTCAAAGCAGTCTTTCACGCCAGTTCATCTTTCTGGAGCTTGGTACGAATCCGAATCAGGTCGTGTCCACTTCCCTCGAAATCCCACTCACGCAAGCCTTGATCCGCGAATGCCACCCACGTCTCTCGGCGACCGTTCACCACTCGCTGGATCAAGTCGTCTTTGCCTGGTGGGTACATGCCGACCGCCACGAGATCAGCCTGCCGGATCAGCCACTCTTTGCGTTTCGGCCCGAGTGACTGGCCTTCCCGAAACTGGTCCACGTTCTGATTTGCCGACTCCGCGATCGCTGTCAAAGTTGCCGTGTCTGCCCCCCGGGTGTACGTCACAGACTCGGCGTTGTGACGCCACCCAAGAGAGAGGCCGACAGCTTTGAAGCGACTCGCGAAAGGGCTTGTCATGACTACTCGGAGATGTTCGACAGCAGGAAGCCAGCCTCTTTGTGGAGCAGCTTTTCTGCAGTCTGGTGCCGGACTCGGATGATGTCAGAGCGGACCGTCTCATCGCGGTAGACTTCCACTCGCCCGTCGAAGGTCGAACCGTCTTCGGTCCAGTGGAACGTGCGGCCAATGCACGGTTCGCGAATGTCTGCGGTCTCAGCGACGCGGCAGACCATTGCGTATTCGCCGCTCCAGAGCTGCTGAACGTCAACAGCCTTGGGCTCCTTGGCTGCGTTCTTCGACCCGCCTGCAACAAGGATGTACTTAAGGTCGAAGACAGCCGCGAGCTGTGCTGCGGTGATGTCCTCGGCGCGAACCTTGTCACCAGCACCACTGGCCGAAATCCGCTCAATCACCTGCTCGCAATTCCGCAGGTTGCGGAATACGAGACGGTTGATCACGAGGGCGTTCGGCCAGAGACCGGAGTTGTTGTAGACCTTGCGAACAGCCTTCTCGACATCCGTGATCGGAGTCGCAGCGGTCGGCTTGTTCCACTCATTACTGACGCCCTCTGTCAGCGACGCACCAGTGAAGGTCGTCGGATTGAAGAGGATTGAAGCAACACGCTTTTCTTGGTTCTCCAGAATCACCCGCTGAGCGCGGCTTGTGGAGATCACTTCGGCGTCGAAGTAGTGCCGGTACATTCGGGCTTCGTTGTCGTCGACTGGCTCTTCCCAGCCGTTCTCAACGGTGTGGTAGCTGTCCTTCTCGAACTTCCACTTGCCACGGTTGTACCCGCTGCCTGGTGCACGCTCTGTGTCGTGCTCTTGTAACAGTTGCTCGATCGGGATGCGTCCGAACTCTCCGAACGCCTCGGCCACATCGAGGACCGGAAAAACTTTCGTACTGATGAACCCGCCTGAA
>SMFC01000006.1_pt1 | contig 50977 bp, 79 predicted proteins | sample 2456331 | NCBI WGS metagenome assembly SMFC01 (sample SAMN10132608, study PRJNA489261) | soil metagenome | isolation source: day120 control-loamy sand soil ammended | place: USA
CACCCCCACCCTCTGCTGACACGTAAGCGTCACCCGGGCTCGTGCGGAAGAGGAGACGATCATCATGGGACGCGCCGGAACAGTCGAGCGCATCATCTCGAAGGGGCAGTTGGTCCCCTTCACGTTCACCCGTACGGGTGTGGCCGCGAGCGCGACCAACTCCGCCATGCAGATCTCCGACACGGCAGCGGACGTGCCGGAGGCCGTGATCCCGTTCGATTTCGAGGTGGTGGCCGTTACCACCTCGATCACGACGGCGCGCAGCGCGGGCACGCTCACCACGGAGGCCACGATCAACGGGACCGGCACGGGGATCACCAACGTGATCAACGGGCAGTCCACCACCCGCAGCCGCAACACCTCGCGGCGCGGCCAGAAGATCGGGAGCGCGGGGGACCGCATCGGCGCGCGGCTCACCACGGACGCCAGCTTCGCTCCCGTCACCAACAACGACGTGGCCGTGACGGTGTGGGTCCTCTGCCACTTGGAGGGGATCTGATCATGGCTCGTTACCGTGTGCAGCACAACTACCGGTCCAACGCCTACGGCCCGTGGGTGAAGGACGATCACGTGGAGCTCGATCCGGAGCAGGCGGCATGGGTGAACGGGGACTCTCCCGGCACCCTCGAAGAGGTGGATCAGGAGAAGCAGGCGGCGGACAAGCGGAAGGCCGAAGAGCACTTCGACGCCAAGCGCGAGCAGGCGGAGCGGATCCACGGCGTCTCCCAGACCGAAGAGGCCGGACGCATGGACGCCGGAGTCTCGCAGGAGGACGAGCCGGGCCGCGAGCCGGGTGGCGGAGACGCTGCGCGCCATCAGGGAGAGCCTCCGGTCCCCGTGGAGGCGGAGGAAGGCAAGACCACGAGCAAGCGGCGCACCACGCGCCGGAGCGCTCCGAACACGTGAGGGGGTGACGAGAGGTGGCAGTGGAGAACGGCTACGCCACGGTGCAGGAGCTTCGGGATCATCTCGGAGACGATGGCGCGCGGCTCCCGCTCGCGCAGCTTGAGCGGGCCATCACTGCCGCCTCTCGTGCCGTGGACACGCACACGGGCCGTCGCTTCTGGCGTGACGAGGTGCCCACCGTGCGGCACTACCGGACGCAGTGGACGGACATCGCGTGGATTGACGATGTGGCGTCAACGGACGGCATCGTGATCACGACGGATGACAACGGGGACGGATCGTGGGCCACCACGTGGACCGTGGGGGACTTCGAGCTCTGGCCGTACGACGCAGACCAGAGAGACCCGCTCGCTCATGCGTGGTGGCGGATCGAGGCGCTCGACAAGGCGTTTCCGGTGTGGCGTGGCCGGAAGTCCCTCCGGGTGACTGCCACCTTCGGGTGGAGCGGGATCCCCGCTGCCGTCAACGAGGCCACGATCCTCAAGGCCGCGCAGCTCTTCCAACGGAAGGATGCGGTCTTCGGCGTGGCGGGCTTCGCGGACTTCGGGGCCGTTCGGATCACCCGGAAGGATCCGGACGTGATCGATCTGCTCGCGAGCTACGTACGGGGGTGGCAGTGATGGCGAGCTTGAAGGACATCCGGCGCGAGCTCGTGGCCGCCGTGGAGACCTCGATCCCGGAGATGAAGGGCTACGCCACCATCCCGGATTCGATCTCGTCCCTGCCTGCTGTGGTCGTGGTCCCCTACACGGCCAACTTCGTCGTGGCGATGGGCAGGGGGACGGACACCTTCGAGTTTGATCTTCTCGTGCTCGTGTCCACCAACGACGTGAAGATGCGTCAAGAGGATCTTGACGACTACGTGACGGGGGCCGGAGCGAAGTCCGTACGGCAAGCCATCTGGGACGCTAACAACCCGCAGGCGGGGACGTTCGGCACCACGCCGGATACGGACGCGCACGTGGCCGAAATGCTCGACTACGGCGCGCACTTCAACTTCGGGGACATCGAGCACATCGGCGCGCGGCTTCGGGTGATCGTCCACACGAAGGGCACGAGTTAGGAGATCAACATGGCAGACCAGAAGGACAAGGGCCGTCGTTTCCTCGTGGTGGGGCTCTCCGCCGTCAACGGTGTGACCACGGGTGGCGAGATCTGGGAGAGCGACCTCCGGGACGTGGGGGCCAACGTGGAGGCGCTCATTGAGGGTGGCCACCTGCGCGAGATGGAGCCGGAGGACAAGCCCACGGGCTCGTCCGCCGCGTCGCGCCGGAAGGACACCCGGAGTAGCTCCGGGGAGGGTGACGAGTAAGTGTCAAGCATCGCACTCGTGGACGCCACCACGTGGATCCACGGATACGACATGACGACGGATTCCAACCAGATCTCGTTGTCTGCGGAGGTGGAGGATCTCGAAAACACCACCTTCGGATCCGGTGGTTTCCGCTCGCGCACGGGTGGGCTCCGTTCCGTGAGTGCGGACCTGTCTGGCTACTGGCAGAGCGGTGACGCGGGCACGGCGCTCGATCCGGAGGTATGGGCCAACCTCGCGCTCGCGGATCGGGTTGTCACCATGGCCCCGGACGACGCGGAAGGCGTTCCGGCCTACATGTTCAAGGCCGGTGAGTTTTCCTTCGACGCCTTCGGCTCCGTGGGTGAGGTGACCCCCTTCAACGCCTCGTTGCTGGGCACCTCCGGGGATGGCCTCGTGCGCGGGCAGGTGGCGAAGGCGAAGGCCACCGTCTCCGCCACCGGGGCCACCGGCTCGATCGTCAACCTCGGATCCGTGGCGTCCGGCAGGTACCTCTACGCCACCCTCCATGTCTTCGGCACTCCGGGGACCACGATCACGGCCACCGTGCAGAGTGCTGCCGCCGTGGGTTTCGCATCTCCGTCCACCCGGCTCACGCTGGGCCCGATCACCACGGCAGGCGGCACGTGGGCCACGCGGCTCGCGGGCCCGGTGACGGACGGCTTCTACCGCTTCAACATCACCGCGATCACCGGAACCTTCCTGATCGCAGGCGCTATCGGCATCGGCTCTTAGGAAGGGGATCGCGCCGTGGCAAGCTTCTCATTCAAGGACGCGAAGGTCCTGATCAACTCCGTGGATCTCTCGGACCACGTGAGGTCCGTGACGCTCAACGTGGAGGCCGAAGACCTCGAAGACACGGCGATGGGGGACAACTTCCGGTCCCGCATCGGTGGTCTCAAGGACTGGTCCGTGGACATCGAGCTCAACCAGGATTACGACGCGGCGAAGGTTGACGCCACGCTGTGGCCGCTTCTGGGCACGGTGACCACCATCTCGATCAACCCCTTCAACTCCGCCAACTCCGCCACCAACCCGCAGTACAGCGGCAACGTGCTCGTGAGCGAGTACAACCCGTTGGACGGCAGCGTGGGCGATCTCGGCACCACCTCCGTCTCTTGGCCCGGAGCGGGTGCCCTCGCTCGCGCCACCTCGTAAGATCACCACCATGGCGGCCCCTCGTAAGCCGCGCTCCCGGACCCCCGTGGAGCGTAAGAGTCAGGAAGAGCTCGCGGAGATCCAACGGATCCTCACGAAGTACGGACGTCTGCCGGAATGGCAGACCGTGATCAAGAAAGAGCTCTCCAAGATCGAGGGGCCCGCCACGGCGGCAGTCCAATCGAAGATCCGGGCCATCCCCTCGCGGGCGAAGAACCGTGGCAAGCGGGGAGGCCGGAGCCTCCGGCGCGAGATGCTCCGTACGCTGCGCTTCAACGTGGACACCTCGAAGGAATACACAGGGGCCTTCATCTTCATGGACGCGCGGCGGATGCCGTCCGGACGCGAGAACCTTCCGGCCTACATGGAAGGCGTCCGGTACTACACGAGGTGGCGGCACCCTGTCTTCGGAGACGAAGAGACGTGGGTAACGCAGCCACGGCGTCCGTACTTCTACCGGACCCTCCGGCCCTTCGAGGTGCAGACAGCGAAGGCGGCGGAGGCAGCGATTCAAGCCATCAGGAAGGACCTTCAAGCATGATCGTCAAGTGGCGGGAGCATCGGGATGGAGGGGTGGTGGAGCACGAGTGGACCTTCTCCGGTGCTCCCCGGCTCCAAGAGGCTCGATGGATCAAGCAGCGGACTGGGTGGTCCATCAAGGCGTTTCTCGACGGCCTTGACGAGATGGATCCGGACGCGGTGATCGCGCTGATCGTTCTTCTGTCGGCGCGCGACGGCCGAAAGCTCTCGTGGGACGCGGTGGACCTCGATCCCGTGGAGGACTTCGAGATCCACCCCAGTGAGGACGAGATCGCGAAGGTGCGCGCGGCGGAGGCAGAGCAAGAGGCGAAGGCGAGGGGAAAAGCACTGCCTCCGGCGCTCGACCTCACGGACCTCACGTCCCGTTCTGGGAGCGAGAGTGGCCACCTGGCAAAGGCGGCCTCGACTCCCAACGGCTCGCCTACTCCGCAAAGCTCTGGAGTCGTTTCGGGCTGAATCTCCACGACGCGGACCGGCTCGACGCGGACGAGTTCTTCTACCTCTGTGATCAAGCAGACGAGATGGACAAGATCGAAGAGCGGGAGATGAAGGCCGCGCGAGGCGGACGCAGGCGGTAACGCAAAGTGTAAGTCAAGGGGTTATGGACAGGACCGGAAGCCCTATTGCGGATCTGGGGTGGTCGTGGCCATAACCCCTTTGACATGGGAAAACGACGAACAGATTTTACGAAGGTGGTTGTACCGCAACGGCCCCTGATCTTGTCTCCGTGGCTCTCAGAGCCTTAGAGGCGAAATTACGCAGCGTGACGAAAACGGGGAGGGGGACGGTCTCGTGGCCCGCACGATCGCGCTCAACCTGCTCTTGAAGGTCTCCGGCTCGAAGACCATGGGGCAGGCAGAGAAGAAGATCGGGCAGCTTCGGCAGAAGCTCGCCTCGTTTTCGGACGTGGCCAATAAGGTCGGCATGGGGGCCGGAATCGCCTTCGGTGCGGGGCTCATCGGAGCCATGGACGTCTCGAAGGGCAGGGCCAAGCTCTCCGCGCAACTTGGCCTCACGGAGAAGGAATCCAAGCGCGTGGGGGACGTCGCGGGGAAGGTCTTCTCCGGCGCGTACGGCGAGTCCATGGATGAGGTGAATACCGCCATCGCCTCCGTGGTGCAGAACATCGGCGGGATGCGGACGGCATCGAGCGCCACGTTGCAGGACACCACGCAACGGGCCCTCACACTCGCCAACGTGATGGGCGAGGACGTGGGGAAGGTCACGGCGGCAGTCTCCACGATGATGAAGAACGGCCTCGCGAAGAACGCGGGGGAAGCCTTCGACGTGATCTTGCGTGGCTCGCAGTTGGGTGCCAACAAGCAACAAGATCTACTTGACACCCTCACGGAGTATCCCACCCTCTTCCGCAACATGGGCTTGAGCGCGACGGACGCCACCGGGCTCATGGTGCAGGGGCTCAACGCGGGTGCCCGCGACTCCGATAAGGTCGCGGACGCGATCAAGGAATTTTCGATCCGCGCAGTGGACGGCTCGAAGCTCACCGCGCAGGGATTCCAGATGATCGGGCTCAACGCGGGCACCATGGCGGCCCGGATCGGGAAGGGTGGCAAGTCCGCGCGAGAGGCTCTCGATCAGACCCTAGATCGCCTGCGCGCGATCAAGGATCCCGTGATGCGCAGCCAAGCCGCAGTGGCGCTCTTCGGCACGCAGGCGGAGGATCTCGGAGCGGCGCTCTACGCGCTCGATCTCGATAAGGCCGCCTCCGGCATGGGGAAGGTGTCCGGGGCCACGGACGCGGCATCGAAGGCCATGGGGGAGACTGCGGCGGCCCGGATCGAACGGCTCAAGCGCTCGTTGCAGACCACCTTCGTGTCCGTGATGGGGGACACCATCCTCCCGAAGATCGAAACCTTCATCGGGTGGATCGGGAAGATGGGGGTCACGCCTGCCGGACTGATCGCGCTGGGTGGCGTCTTCGTCGGCATCGCAGCGGGGATCAAGGTGGCGCAAGTCGGGCTCACGCTCTACTCCGGCGCGCTCAAGATCGTAGAGAATTGGTCGAAGATCACGGCGGCGGCCACGTGGCTCTTCAACAACGCGCTCCGGGCCAACCCCATCGGCATCGTGATCACTGTCCTGATCGCGCTGGGTGCCGCGCTCGTCGTGCTCTACAACAAGAGCACGACCTTCCGCAAGATCGTTGACGGGGCTTTCCAGGCCATCGCGGCAGCGGGCAAGTGGATGTGGAACAACGCTCTCAAGCCTGCCTTCGAGGCGCTCAAGGCGTTGTGGACCAACGTGATCGCTCCCGCCGCCGTGTGGCTGTGGAAGAACGTCTTCAAGCCCGCCTTCGAGGGCATCGGCGTGATCGCCACGTGGCTGTGGAAGAACGTGATCTCTCCGCACTTCAAGGCCATCGGCTTCATGTTCTCGAAGGTCGTGGCCCCGGTGGTCACGTGGCTGTGGAAGAACATCTTCGCTCCGGCATTCAAGGGCATCGGCTTCGTGGCCGAAGTCCTCTGGGGAATTATCAAGATCGCCTTCATGTCCGCCGTCTACCTGTGGAAAAAGACGGTGGCCCCGGTGATCACGTGGCTGTGGAAGCAGATCATCTCCCCCGCGATGAAGGGCGCGGGGATCGTGATCAAGGCCGCGTGGGACGGCGTGATCAAGCCAGTCTTCAACGCGTTGAAGACCACGATCAAGCTCGTGGCAGACAGCTTCAAAACGAGCGTTACCAACATCGGGAAGTGGTGGGACAAGCTCAAGGCTGCGGCCCGTACGCCCGTGAAGTGGGTGGTGGACACCGTCTACACGGGCGGCATCAAAAAGGTGTGGGACTCCATCGCCTCGAAGGTGGGAGCGCCTCCCCTGCCCGCTGCTCCGCGCTTCGCGGACGGCGGACGGATCCACGGCCCGGGTGGCTCACGATCGGACAAGGTGCCGGTGTGGGGCTCGCGCGGTGAGTTCGTGGTCAACGCGAAGAGCACGCGGCGCTACCTCCCGCTGCTGGAGAGGATCAACCGCGAGGGCGGACGAGACGCTGCCGTGGGCAAGTCCTTCGGGCTGATGGGTGATCCCGGGGGAATGGGGATCCCGGGCTTCGCCAACGGCGGGCTCATCGCGGGTCTCGGTCGCTTCCTCGCCAACGCGAAGGATTTCTTCTCTGCCGGAGCGGTGAAGGCGGCCAAGTGGGTGACGGATCCGCTGCTCTCGATGGGTGATCGAGTGCTGGGCGGAACGTCCTTCGGCAAGATGCTCATGGGGCTCGTCCGGCAGTCCGTATCCGGCGTGCTGGGGTGGATCCATGGCAAGGAAGACCAACTCGGAGGCGGCTCTAGTAAGGCCGTGAGAGCCGCGCGGTCTCAGATCGGAGTCCCGTACTCATGGGGTGGCGGCGGCCCTCATGGGCCGTCCTACGGCTTCGCGCAGGGTGCGGGCACGCGGGGCTTCGACTGCTCTTCGCTCATGCAATACGCCTGGTATCAGGCGTCCGGGAAGGTCATCCCGCGTACCACATACGCGCAGATGCCATGGGTGAAGCGGATCTCGCAGCCACGGCCCGGTGCGCTGGGCTTCCCTCACTCTGGCCACGTCTTCATGTACTCCGGCAAGGGGAAGATCATCGAGGCTCCCCACACGGGTGCCAACGTGCGCGAGACATCGGCACGCCGCGCGATGTTCTGGGGCATGCCACCGTTCGCCACGGCGGACTCTGGCACGGCGGTACTCCGGCCCGGCATGAACCACATCTACAACGGCACGGGTGGCATGGAGCCTCTCGTGGACCCCCGGATCCATGCCGGAGGCACCACATACCACATTGAGGTTAAGATCGCCCCCGGTGGTGATCTCGTGCAGGCCGGAGCGCAGGTGGTGAAGGCCATCAAGGCATACGAGAATCGCAACGGCTCACGGTGGCGGAAGTAGGTGACTCTTACGTGTCACTACCGGTGATGAACGTGGCCATTGACTTCGAGAACAATGGCACGTGGTCCGACGTGAGCGCGTACTTGCAGCGCGCGGAGATCACGCAGGGCTCCACGCGCGTGGAGTCTCCGATCATCCGCTACGAGGCCGGAACCTGCGTGCTCACGCTGGACAACTCCGATCGCCGCTTCGACCCCACCAACCTCACGGGGCCGTACACCATGCCGGAGGGCACGCCGTCCTCCGGCACGCAGCAGGCCGTGGCCAACAAGACGCTCACGTACGGCCACGGCTTCACCGTCTCGATTCCCTCGCTCGATCCGGAGACCATTGAGGCATCTCTCCGGTCCACCTCGTGGAACGCCTCGTGGAACACGAGCTATGCCGTCTCGAAGCCCACCGGCACGGCCTCCGGGGACGTGCTCGTGGCGTTCCAGACGAGCGATTGGGGGAGTGCCGGATCCATGGGCACGCCGTCCGGAGGCGGGTGGCAGTTGCTCACATCCCGGACGTACGGCTCTTACACGCTGCACACGAAGGTGTGGTGGAAGGTGGCCGGAGGCGCGGAGCCCTCCACCTACACCTTCACTCAAGGCGTGGACTCCGATGGCATCTGTGTGATCGCGGCGGTACGGGATGCCGCGAGTGGCACACCTATCTTCGCTGGCACGGGCAACAATGGCACGGCGTTCTTCGACACCCCCGGGATCGTGCCGGGTGGCCTCGCGGACTTCGAGCTCCGCTTCGTCTCCGGCACGGGTGCGGGCTCCGGCGTCCGGTGGGATTGGTCCGGCACGGATGGCCCCTACACGGAGACTGATGACCGGCAGGACGATGCCTTCACCACGGTCTCTCTGGCCGCCAAGACGCTCTCCGCGCTCGCCACGGGCACGGGGGGCACTCTGGTTAAGCCCATGCGTCCCGTGCGCGTACGGGCCATCTGGGACGCTCCGGGGACCAATACCAACCTCGTGAACAACACCAGCTTCGAGACCAACACCACCGGATGGGCCGTGGGCACCGGCACGACGCTCACGCGCGTGAGCACCCCCACTCCGGTGGATGGCTCGTGGGCCGGACAGGTGTCCCGCTCCGCTGCCGCTCCGAGCAACGTTCACCTCATCGAGTGCCAGGGGATCACCGGGGCCACCGGGACGGCGGGCAAGCACGTCTTCGTGTCCGCGTGGGTGCGGATCCCTGCCGCCACTCGCTCGAAGGTCACGGGGGTGGCCTTCGCTGCCACCGGGATCCCTGCCACCTTCGTCTCTCCGGTCACCGGGGGCTCGACCTTCGGCAGCGACACGTGGCAGCGGATCGAGCTCGCGGCCACGCTCTCCGCCGACGTGGCCAACGTGCAATTGCAGTTCTGGACAGACGGCACGCACACCAACGGGCAGGTGGTGGCGTACGTCGATGATGTCCACGTGGAGATCAGTGAACATGATCTATTCACCGGCTACGTGGACTCGTGGGACATCGAGTGGACCGGGCCCAACTCGTCCTCCGTCACCGTGCCATGCACGGACGCCTTCAAGATCTTCGCCAACATCGAGCGGACGGCAGTGGCCGCCGTGGGGGCCAGTGAGACCACCGGAGCCCGTATCAACAGGATCTTGAACGGCATCGGGTGGCCGTCCTCGAAGCGTTCGATCTCCACCGGGGACGTGGTGGTGCAGGCCACGACGCTCGATGGGAACGCGCTCGAAGAGATGCAGTTAACCGTGGACACGGAGGTGGGAGAGCTCTACATGTCGCCGGACGGCATGGTGTTCTTCCGCAACCGGAACGCGATCAACAACGACGCGAGATCGAACACCTCGCAGGCCACCTTCGGGGACGCGGATCCGGAGCTCCGCTATTCGGACCTCACCTTCACCAACGATGACACGCAGTTGGCCAACCGAGTGATCATCACCCGGGCCGGATCGAGCTCCCCGCAGCAGGCGGACGACCTCGCGTCTCAAGCAGAGTTTCTCGTCAAGGCTTTCGAGCGCACGGATCTAATCATGACCACGGACGCGGCAGCGCTCAACTACGCGCAGTACGTCTTGAGTCTCTCCGCCCAACCGGAGCTCCGCTTCGATGGCCTCGTGGTCAACCCGCAACGGGACGAGACGCGACTCTTCCCGCAGGTGCTCAACCGCCTCGTGGGGGACCGGATCACCGTACGGCGGCGGCCACCCGGTGGCGGGCTCGTGGAGCAGGAGTGTTTCATCCGGGGCAGGAAGCACGAGATCACCCCCGGCTCGTGGCTCACCTCGTGGACACTCCAGAGCACAGCGGCAGGCGGATCGTTCTTCATCATCGGCCATGCCACGCTGGGCAGGCTCGACAACAACCCGTTGGGATTCTGATCATGGCACTCGCAACGTGGGTGGACGGCAACCAGCTTGGGGCCACGGATCTCAACCTCCGGACCGTGCAAGTGCATCTGATCTCGAAGCCCTCGGACGAGACGGTCACCAACACGGAGACCATGCAGAACGATGATCATCTCAAGTTCCCCGCGCTCGCGAATACGACCTACTTGATCAAGCTCTTCTTAATCGTCAACGGTGCGGACGTGAACGGCGGAATCGAGATGGGCTTCTACGGTCCGGCCAATTCGGAGTTCTATTGGTGCTCCGACATGTTCGGGGACTCCGGCGACTACGGCGGAGACGTGAGCCGCACCCGGCAGCAGATGGCCAACCTCCCCAACATGGAGACCAACGGAACGGACGCGGACCTCGCGGCTCCGGCCATGGGGATTCTGGTCATGGGCGACACCTCCGGGACCTTCGGGCTCCGGTGGACGCAAGGCACGGCAAACGCCACGGCCACGCGGGTGAAGGCGCTCTCGTGCATGTTCATCACGAAGTTGGGGTGACCGGTGGCTCTCAAGACCTTCTCCGTCAACGAATACTTCACGAACGCGGACGCCAACACCTACATTGCGCAACAGGCTGTGGCGATCAAGACCGCCACGGAGTCCGTCACGAGCTCCACGACGCTCCAAGATGACAACGAGCTCTCCGTGACCCTCGTGGCCAACGGCGTGTATTGGCTGGACATGTGGCTCTTGACGGACGGCAACGTGTCCGGGGACATCAAGCTCGCGCTCTTCATCCCGTCCGGCACGCTGCGATGGATGACCAACGGCCTCCGCATCGGTGGGTCTACCACGATCGACTCCGTGAACCGGAAAGTGCTGGCAGGCGGGGCCGTCTCCGGAACGGACGTGGGCACGGCGGGATCCGGGACCACCTCGCTCATCCTGCCGCGCGGCATCGCACGCATCGGCTCCACGGGCGGACTCGGCTACCTCCGGTGGGCACAGAACACGAGCTCTTCCACAGCTACGCGGATCCTCGCGGGCTCCATGATGCGCTGGACAAGGATCAAGTAGATGCCGGGTGAATACGTCTTCGGGCCCAACGAGGTGGTGAACGCCTCGAAGATGACCACGTATTGGATGGAGATGGCCTTCGTCGTCAAGAGCGTGGACGAGTCCGTGGTGAGCTCGACCACGATGCAGGACGATGATCAACTAGTCCTCAACGTGAACGCCAACACGAAGTATTGGGTGGAGGGCTTCGTGATGTATTCGGCGCTCGCGGCGGCGGACGTCAAGACCTCTTACTCCGGCCCCTCCGGGGCCGTCTTCGATTGGTGCCCCGACTCCAACACGAGCGCGGCCACGGCCACCGTGGGCCCGGTGAGCCGCTCGCTACAGGGGTTGGGGGCCGCACCCTCACACGGCGCGCTGGAGAATCCGGCAGGCACTCCACAGCCCCTCGTGGCCCTCCACAAGGGGGTGCTCACCGTGGGAGCCACGGCGGGCCAACTCCGCCTCCGGTGGGCGCAACTCACCACCTCCACCACGGCGGCCAAGGTGCTCGCGGGCTCGTGCCTGATGATCACCCGGATTACGTAGGAAGGACACCCCATGCCCATCGATCCGCCCGTGGATTTCTTCGCAGGCTTCATCCCCGATCACGTTCTGTCGTACGGGCTCCGCTTCACGCTCGTAGACGACGGCAATCCGATCCGCCTTACGATCATGTTCACGGTGAACGGGGCCATCGAATACTCGCTCACGGAGCAGGGTGTGGAAGACCTCGATTCGGTCGCGCAAGACCTCGTCAACTTCCTCGCGGCCCACCCGAAACTCACTGGCTACGTGGACGGCACGAAGCTGTGGGACACGGTGCAGAGCATCACACCGGATCCCACGCCTTCCGAAGGCTGACACATAAGCGTCATGAGAGGAGAATCCGGTGGAGTGGATAGAGCTCCCGGCAGTCCAAGGTGGGCTCGCCGTGGTGGTGATCGGAGCGCTCGTGGCGGTCTTCACCGGACGACTTCTCCCCCGGTGGTGGGTGGAGCAACTGCGCGAGGGTGATCGAGCCCTGATCGCGAGACAGGCAGAAGAGATCAAAGAGTGGAAGGCCGCCGCGCAGACCAGCGAGGCAGCCACGCGGGAGGCGCTCCGCCACTTCGTTGATCTCGCGGAGACAGGAAAGATCACGGAGCATCTTCTCCGCTCCGCGATCGGGAAGGGCGTAGATCAATGAGGTGGCCGTGGAACAAGACGCAAGAGCCGGAGCCGGACCCCCACGAGCTCGATCGGGCCCGCAGCGCGCGGGAGCGTGCCGAAGGTCTGCTCGCGGACATCCGGGCCATAGGGGAAGACGCGGCGCAGACGGCATCGGAGCTCCGTAAGATCCGAAAGCGGAACCACCTCGTAGAGATCCTCGAAGCCTCCATTCGAGCGCGCGAGGGGGAGGAAGGCGATCATGCCTGATCTGATCAACGGGCTCGCGCTCTTACTCGTGGCGGCGGACTTCGCCACGTCGCTCGCGTTCTGCGTGGCCTACCACCTCACCGCGAAGTGGTGGGCCCACCCGATCGGGATCTCCCTCATGATCTATCAAGTGGTCATGACGATCACGATGGCGCTCACGGCGTGGCGATGGCTCGCGTGGCCGGACAGTAAGCCCGCGATCTTCTTTGAGATCTCTCGGACGATCATCTTCGCGGCGCTGCCGCCCATCCTCGTGTGGCGGACGTGGGTCCTGATCAAGGTACAGCGGAAGGAAGGCAGGCGATCGTATGGCGATTGAGAGCCGCAGCACATGGGGCGCAAGAGCCCCGCGCAACGTCTCCCACGTCTCGTCCACGCGAGGCGTCAAGGGGCATTACACGGGTGGCCGCGTGGATGCGGACACCCTCACGGATCACTCGAAGTGCCGGGCCATGATCCGCGCATTCCAGAATCAGCACATGGACGGCAACGGGTGGGCGGACCTCGCCTACTCGATGTGGGTGTGCAACCACACGGCGGGGATGGGCCGTGGGCCCGGTGTGCTCACGGCGGCCAACGGCCCGGGGCTCAACTCCGGCCACTACTCGATCCTCTTCCTCGTGGGCAACTCCGGCGTGACGCAGCCCACGGACGCGATGAAGCGCAACTTCCACGAGGCGCGCGACTACCTCCGCAGCCACGGCGGAGCCGGGAGCGAGATCAAGGGCCACCGGGACGGATACTCCACGGACTGCCCGGGGGATCCGATCTACGCATGGATCAAGGCAGGGGCCCCGAAGCCCGGGGCCACCACTCCGCCTCCGGCCCCCGTGCCGGAGCCCAGCACCGAAGGGGACGAAGTGCCCGACTACCTCTCGTACGAGTTCAACTCCGGATCCACGGCTCCGGCCATCGAGGTCCCCGCAGGGGACGAGTGGGTCAAGGTCACGTGGAACAAAGAGAACAGCGACCCCACCGGGGAGCACTCCGGCAGCGGCTACACGATGCTCACGGGTGACCCCAGCGTCTACACCTTCAACGGCTTCGTGAAGTGGGACGGCCTCGCGGCCGGAGATCGCGTGGAGATGCGCGTCTCGGAGTATCTCTACGTTCCCGCGTCCGGCTCGACTCCGGCGAAGGACGAGCTCAAAGAAAAGGGATGGGAGTCCGCCTCCGTCCTCTCGCGCGAGCTCACCTCGCACCACTCCGACACCGGCAGCGTGGCGGAGGGCCGCAAGCTCGTGCTCGAAGTCCGGCACTCCGGCTCCGGCACGGCCACAATCGTCGCGGCGGGCTCCAAGCTCACCGCGTGGCAGTAGGAGGAGAAGCACATGGGAGCACATTGGAGCGCCTTCGTGCGCGCCGTACGTACGGCGGTACAGGGTGCCTTAGCGGCGGGAGCCATCGCCGCGTGGGAGGCCGCCTACACCGCGTGGGAGGGCGGCACCTTCAACGGTCGTCTCGTGGCCATGGCCGTGATCACGGCCGGAGCCGGAGCCGTGATCACCTACCTGTGGAACATCGTCGCGCCGAAGCTGGGACTCGTGGACCGGCCTTCGGTGGAAGCCTTCGTCCGCGCGGCGCGCACGCTCGCGCAGGCCGTCGTGGGCATCGCGCTCGTGGCGCTGTGGGACTCGATCTACGCTGCATGGCTGGGAGGCACCCACAACCCCCGGGACCTCGCGGCGGGAGCCGTGGCCGCCGTCGTGACTGCCGTCGTGGCCTACCTCCACAACCTCGTGCAGAGCTACAAGGGTGACGCGCAGCGCGTGACCGTGGTCCGGAGCACTGACGGCAGCACCACGAGGATCCGGGCCCGGTTGGACGAGTAGCCACGGAAACCGGACAATTGGCACAATCTTTACCGTTGTCCGGTTGCCTCCGTGGCAAGCTCGTGCGAAGATCAGGGCCATGATGACTCGCTTGACGAATGAGGATTTCGGCGCTGCCGTGGGGTGCGATTTCACCATGGCTTCGCGCCTTCGCAACGGCGCGCGGCTCCCGTCGCGCGAGCTCTTGGGGCGGATTGTGAAGGCGTACCACCTTGACGCCAACGAGGCGCTCGAAGCCTGCGGGCAGGGTGGTCCGGCCTTCGCTGCCTACCTCAACCGGAAGGTCTTCGAGCCGGAGCCCGCTCCGGGTGAGACCTCCACTCCCTGATCTTCGCTCTCGATCGAGCCCCGGGCTACCGCCACGGCCCGGGGCTCTCTTGCGCCATCAACCTTGCCAGGGAGTCAAGCTTTATGAGATCGTGGATGGAGCGCAAAGAGCGCGGGAGGGGAGGTGATTGGCCATGACCACGAAGCAGACGCCGGAGTGCCGCAAGCGTGGACTCACGCCGGAGGACTTCATCGGGCCGGACGGCGGGGAGACGAAGGTGCAGCGAGACGAGCGCGAGCGCCGGATGATCGCAGTCTGCCGACAGTGCCCGCTGATCGCGGAGTGCCTTGAGTGGGCCATCGAGCACCGGGAGAAGGGAGTGTGGGGCGGCACCACGGAGGAGGGCCGGAAGGTCATCCGCAGGCGGAGGGCTCGCCGTGGCGCGGACGGCCTCACCGATGCCGAACGTGCTCGATGGGCCCGGGAGGCGGAGGCGTGGGATCTCTACTGCGCAGGCGTCCCGGTGGTGGAGATCGCGGAGAAGATCGAGATGTCCACGGATACCGCGTATAGCTACATCCGGCGACAGAGAGAGGTCCACCGTGCCGAAGCAGACGCAGAAGCCGAAGTCCCCGCGCAGGCCGTCCGGTACGAAGATCGACACGAGAACGCCTTCGGGGAGGCGACTCCCTTACTGATCGTGGGGGAGCTTCTCTGACAGACTGGGGAACCTACCAGAGAAGCTCTGCTCACCCATCGAGAGCCCACCGGGGAAACGGATAAAGCCGCTACCGGTGGGCTCTCGCCATTTCCGGGTGGTCGCGACATGACCACTTCCCCCCTTCCCGGGGCTGTAGTCCACGGAGAGCCGCGCGGGTGCCTCCCGGCTCCCTTCTATCCGGCCTACTCCTGTTCGTCCGGCAGGAACGAATCTGACGAGATCGTTTAGGGGCATATGGCCCTCCGGGACCGCAGGGCCGTCACAGACGAGATCGAAGTCCGGCGCATCCCATCACACCGGCCTCTCGCCGGTAGGCCGTAGCACCGGAGATCTGTTGAAAGTAAATTACTTGGCACGAAGGTCTTGACACCCTGGCATGGTCTCTGTAGCTTAAGAGTCAAGCAAGACAACAACTCAACAGGGAGAGCCGAGAAATGGCGAAGATCACAGACCGGGACGTCACCCTCACCTTCGGCAACCTCGTGGAGCTCCGCACGGACGGATGGATCTCCACGGAGACGGCGGAGGACGCGGTGGTGGCGCTCGCGCAGGCCATGGACACCACGGCCCCCGGTGGCACTGGAGAGATCGAGCTCATCGAGCCCGGGAGCGGGGACACGGCCATCATGGACTTCGAGGTGGACCGCAGCGGGATCGTCAACTTCGCGCTCCGGCGCAAGTGCGAGTGCGGTGAGTGGCGGGCCCTCTGCCACCCGTGACGCTGGGTCGCTCACTACGGGAGCGCTTGAGCGGATCAACGATCGGTTGAGCTCCGCCGAAGACCGTACGGAAGATGAGAGCCGCACGCTCAACGCGGTGCAGTGCGAATTGAGGCGGAGAGCGTGAGGCAGGGGCCCCCGGGAGACCGGAGGCCCTTTTGCTTGCCACGGTGGCAAGTCTCCGGTAAGATCGCGGTAAGACAGGAGACAGGAAGGATCCCCCAATGATCACCATGGACTACGACGCGCACAAGGTCACCGTGGGTGAGCGGGACGTGGAGCTCACCCGGAAGGAATTCCAGGTCCTCACGTGCTTCGTGGAGCGGCCCGGGAGGATCGTCACCCGTGACCTGCTCGCCTACCGGGTGTGGAACACGCTCGACCCTGGCAAGACGCTGGACATGCACCTCTCCACCCTCCGGCGCAAGCTGGGAGAGGACGTGACGATCAAGACGCTGCGCGGCATCGGCTACCGGCTCGACAAAGCCCCGGGATTCCAGCGGATCCCGGGGCTTTCTCGTGCCCGCGCACGGTCCTCACGTCCACGGAGAGCGCCTCGCAGGCGGCCCCGGTACACGGAGAGCCCCTCTCGCGATGGGGGCCGCGAGAGGGGCTCTGGGAGCCCGTGAAGCACACCGGGTGTGGAGCAGCTTACCGCACGAGGTAGAGCGGGGCTGGAACGGGCGGAGCGGCCTCGAAGGGGTCATCGTCCTCCACGAGGGCCGCGTAGAGCTCCGTCCCCTTCACCCACTCGTCCGGCTTCGAGATGGCCGCGAGGGTGGCCACGAGGTCCCGGGTGGACCTCTGGTCAACTCCCGTGCCCGCACGAGAGTCCGCCACGATCTCGCGCCGGAGGCAGGCTTCGCGGTACGCCTGCCAGATGGGGGCCGCGTTGCGCACGAGCCACCGGGAGGCGTTGATCCTCCACGAGCGCTCCATCTCCGCGATGGGCTGCGGGAGCCCTTCGCGGGAGATCCACACCTCACGCTGATCGAGATAGTCCACCATGTCCATCACGCCACCACCCTCTCCGCGCGCTCGCGCTCGACCTCGCGCACTGCCTCTTCCCCGGTGAGCTCGCGCACGGCGGCCACGGGAGAGCCGTGGGTGAGGATCTCCACCATGGTCCCTTCGGACGTGATGAAGATCTTCCGGTAGTACGTCATACCGCCTACTTCGACGCGGTCCGTTCTGGTTTCCATGCCCTCTATCCTCCCGCATCCTTGCCACCCTGGCAAGACACACGAAGGGCCCCGGTTGCCCGGGGCCCGTTGGCGCTTACGTGTCACTCCGCCTCGCGGAAGTCCTGTCCGCACTCACCGCAGGTGATCGAGGCGAGCTCGAAGGTCTTCGGGGCCATCCGCATCACGCGGGGCTTCTCGCACTGGCAGACGTACTTCACGTTGTTCCGGCTCTTCGCCGTGGGCTTCGGCTTGAGACCCTTCGGGATCCGGTGCGCGCCGTCGCTGCCGTTGCCGTTGGCTCCGCCGACGATGCCCAGCGCCGCGAGCAGCGGGTCATTGAGAACCGCCTTGATCGAGTTGTCGAGCTTCTCGATCGTGGCCGCGTACTTCGCCTTCGTCTCCTCCCGGAGGGTGACGGCGGAGAAGCCGATGGAGGGATCCGGCGTCTCGTGCGCGTACTCAAGGCCCAGCTCTTCGGCCATCTTCACGAAGGTCTTGTTGTGGTAGCGGTGCTGCCGGGAGGTGTCCTGCTCTTCGCGGACCGCAGCGAGCGCGTGGGCCGCCTCGTGGAGCATGCTCTGTAGCGTGAGCTCCGCGCCGCAGGCGAGCCGCTCACCGGCCATGAACATCTCCGCGCGCTTGTCGCTCGCGGTCTCGTCCGCCTGCTTGTCCTCCCAACGGTCCCGCCAGAAGTGGGCCCACTTGCTGCCGCCTGCGAAGCCGGAGCCGGTGATCCACACGACTTCGGGGAGCTCCGGGTGGTTGGAGCGGATGTCCGCGTAGGCCGCTTCGAGGGCCGCCACGATCTCGGAGCCGCTCTGCCGGGTGGGGGTCTCGGTGCTCATCCTGTCCTCCGGGGGTTGTTCCCTGCTGTTGACTCTTAAGCTACAGGACACATTGCCATGACGTCAAGCTCTTGGCACAAGAAAAGGGCCCCGGTTTCCCGGGGCCCTTCGCCTGCTACTCGCGGGGCTCGTTGTCGTTCCACGTCACGGTGTCCCCCGCGCTCGTGGTGGCCGCGTGCCAATCGCTCTTGTGGCCCTCACTCTTCCCGCACTCGTAGGTGCCGGAGGGGATCTCGAATCGGTCGCTGCATGCCATCGGCTTCTCCTGTCTCGCGCCCTGCTGTTGACTCTTAAGCTACAGGACACATTGCCATGACGTCAAGCCCCAGGCACGAAGAAAGCCCCGGGCTCCGTAGAGTCCCGGGGCCTCCCCCGATGAGGCGGCCTCATCCCCCCAGAGAGGCCGCCGTCCGGCGCTGCGTGTCCCGTGTCCGCGTAGGTGAGGGGCTCACGAGCGCCGGAGTCTGTTGTCACGTGCAGTCCCCCGGGTGATGGCAGTCACTCCGGGGGACTCACGCGGCCCCCTGCCAGGGACTTCCGTGGCGGTCCGGATTAACGGGTCCGGCCCCACGGCGTCTAGTTGAAGGGGTTGTCCTCGTCCTCCACCGGGGCCTCGTCCTCGTCCGCCGACTTGTCCCCGGGGAGGTCCGAAGCCCACGCCGGAGGGTTGTCCGCCTTCCAGTAGGTGGCCTCGTAGAGCTTCGGCGCGTTCATGCCCCGGTTGGCCTTCTTGCCCTCCCCGGTGCAGACGAGCTCGATGAAGTCCCCCTCGTTGACCTTCGAGCCCGCCTCGCGGCACGCGGCCACCACGGCGTCCATGATCGAACCCGGGTTGGCCTTCGAGCGGCCCTTCACGAAGATGCGCCGGAGGCCGTCGTCCGCGCCGATGCGCTTGAACTGCGGGGAGCAGCCCTCGAAGTTGGTGAAGGCCGTCTGCACGGTGAGCACGGGGTCCATCACGGGACGGTCCGTCTTCTCCGTGGTGGTCTTGCCGTTGGAGGTCCAGAAGAGCGGCTTGCCCTGCTCGATGGTGCCAGTGGCCTTGTTGGGCTCCACTTCCTTCCGCTGGATCGCGGTGTGGGAGGTGATCCGGCCCCGGACCTTCGTGCCGACGTCGAAGCCCATCGCGGGGGCCGCGTTGCCGAACAGGATGTCATTGGCGTCCATTGCGTTCCTTCCCTGCCATGCCGTTCATGGCGCTCATGGGGTGCTTGGGGGTGTGGCCCCCGTGCGAGCGCTCCCGCTACCGATCGGGTGACCCGATCTTGCGCACTGTCCCCTCACGGGGACCACGTGGACGGTGTGGAGTCGAACCACCGGAGCCCGTTCCCGCAGGAATGGGGCCCCCTTCCCGGAGACCGTCCCGGGTGACCGTCGCCACCCGGAGTCCGTTCCCATGGGGCCCTCTCCGCGAGATCGTCATCCCGTCCGAAGGGCCCCATGAACTTGACTCACTGACAAGGTATCACAGCGCGCGGCGCTTGAGAATACCCTTCTGCTTCCGCCATCCACGGACCTTGAGCGCGGCCTTCGCAAGCTGCCACCCGAAGTCCAGATCCACGTCATGGACCTCCGCACGGCCCGGCTCGATCGCGGGCACCCACGCGATCACGCCTTTGGAGACATCGAGCTCCGGCATCGGCTCCCACTGCCACGTCTCGTGGTTGAGGATCCACTTCGCGTGGCTGTAGCAGGCGAGTTGGATGGAGAGCGCCATGTGCCCGAAGTCCAACGTCTTCTGACTCTTGAGATCCCCGATGCGCAGCACGGGCGGCCCGTAATAACTGTCCTCGTAGATCCTGTCCAGCCGTCCGGCCACACCCAGCTCCGGCACGCAGATCACGCGCTCCATGTACTCCGGCACGGCGCGGAGCTTGTGCTTCTGGAGTGCGCCGGAGTACGCCGTGAGCATCTTGAGCTGATCGTCCGTGACCTCGTTCATGATCTTGTTCATGTCAAGCGGGTGGCCCGCGTCGAGCCGCTCCGCGAGGTCGTGGAACGCGGTCCCCTTGTCCGCGCCGTCGTACGATCCGGCCTCTTCCATGGCCGTGGACGCCACACCCTGCACGAGGTCCTTGAGCACCTTCGGCAGCGGGGCTCCGGTCTCCATGGCCGCGTGGAACTTCGCCACGTCGCGGCCCCCGATCACGTCGAGCAGCGTGGGCCGCAGCTTGAGACCGATCACGGTCTGCCGGAGCCTCCACTGATCGAGGTGGTAGGAGTCTTCGAGCGTCTTCGCGAGCGTGGTAACGCGCGTGAGCGGCCCGTGGTGGTCCGCAGACGGCACGGGAGGCAGGTTGGCGTATCTGCCCCACCGGTCATATTCGATCTCGCGTACGGCCTCTCCGGAGCCTTCCGGAGCGTCGTACTGATCCCCGAAGGGGTTGGCCTCCGTGGTGGTCTCGCTCATGTGCGCCATCCTCTCGTTTCCTGTTTCCGATACACGAGGCGTGCCATTGGATATGTCTCCGTGAATTCGGATTCACCGTAAATGACATCGTTATTCAATAACGAGCGAATCTTAATATTCTGGGAGAATGGGGAAGGGTAGACGAAGTAAATGCCGTAGTGCTGCGGAGTCGAGACTTCCCAGAGGTCGTAATACCGCATCGGTCCGGCCACCTCGTAGGAGAGCTCCCGGGACAGACGCCGGAGCAGACCTAAGAGAAGGGATCCCACTCGTCCTCCACCTCGATCTCCACGAGGCCACCGTCCGCCTCCACGCACTCCCGGCACTCCCATCCGCCGTCGCCATCGGCGCGGATGCTCATGCCCTCTTCGAGGTCGTGGCCACCACGGCTGCACTCTCCGCCGTCGAAGCTCGCGATCACGAAGATGCCCGGGATCTTCCAATCGTTACGGGCATCCCGGGGCCCGAAGTGGTCACACGCCATTGCGGACCTCCACTTCCGCCTCACTGTCCGGGCCGGTGAGGAAGAGGGAGAGACTGTCCTCGTAGCCACAGCAGTCCCCGTGCCCGGAGCAGTAGGACCGTGGGGTGATCTCGATCCCGTCTTCGCGCGCCTTGTCCAGAGCGTCACGGAAGAACGCGGCCCACTGCTCCGCGCTCCACGGCCTCTCCGGATCCGCTATCAACTCCATGATCGTTACCTCCGTTGGGGAGGGCCCCGGGCAACCGGGGCCCGCTGATCTTACTTCTTGAGCCGCGCGTCCAACCGGCGCGAGGCCACGGTCTTGTTGATCAGATCGGAGACCACGGACTTCGTGGCACCCTCCGGGATCTCGATGCCGAGACGCTGCGCGTAGCCCACCTGCGCGGGGGTGGCCGCCTCGTTGCGCTTGCGCCACGAAGCCCGCTTCGAGGTGAGGAAGCCGGAGTCCGTCTCCGCCACTGCCTGCTCGCCTACGGCCATCGCCGTGGAGAGATCCACGTCCTCGCTCGTCACCCATCCGCCGCCGCGCGCGTAGGTGGGGCAGATGCCCACGCGGTAGGTGCTGGGCTCGCTCCCGGGCCAGAGGAAGACGAGGTGGCCACGGCACGAGCCGTTGGTGGCGTAGCCGCAGGACTCCGGCGCGGAGCACCCGGTGGCCACGAACCACAGTCCGGCTTCGGTCTGGGCCCACATGCTCGCGGAGCGCTCGAAGAGGCTCACGGCCTTCGTGCCCACCACGTAGCGGGAGAGTCCCAGCACGCCGCGCTTCGCGAGCCGCTTGGCCGCACCCACGAGGCTCTCTCCGGGCTCCACCGTGTCCACGCGGCCCGTGGACAAGTCCGCGAGGGTGGCGAGCGAGTGGTCTTCGGTGGCCCCCACCACATCGAGCACGAGGGCATCGGTCTTGCCCGGGAAGGGCCGGAGCGCACGGCCCACCATCTGCACGTAGAGGCTCGCGGACTTCGTGGGCCGCGCGATCACCACGGCGGAGGCGGACGGCTCGTCAAAGCCCTCCGTGAGCACCATGCAGTTGGAGAGGACTTGCGTCTCACCGGCAGCGAAGCGCTTGAGCACGAGCCTGCGGTCTTCGGTGGCCATCGCGCCGTGGACAACCTCCGTGCGGATCCCCTGCTCATTGAGCGCGTCCGCGAAGGCGTGGGCCGCCTTGACCGTGGGAGCGAAGAGCAGCCCCTTCCGGTCCTTCGCGTGCTCCGCGTACGCCTTCGCCACGGTGTGCTGCGCGTCGGCATCGAGCAGGAGATCGGACAGGGAACTGTCCGCGAAGTCGCCACGGGTCACCTTCGCCTGCGCGAGGCTCATGCCGTCGATGGTGACGAGCACGCCGCGAGGGTCCACGAGGTGGCCTTCGGGGATCATGTCGAGGATGTCCCGGGTGAAGACGATCTCCTGCCAGATGTCCCCGAGACCGATCTTCGCGCTCTTGCGGTCCTCGCGCTCCATCGTCGCGGTGAAGCCCACGGCCCGGGTGCCGGTGGCGTCCATGCAGCCCACCGTCCGGAGGATTGACACGTAAGAGTCCGCCGTGGCGTGGTGGCACTCGTCCACGATCACCGCAGCGATCTTCGGGAGCCGCGCGAGGCGGGCTTCCTTCCGGAGCGTCTGCACGGAGGCCACGATCACGTCCGCCTCGATCTCGTCCCGCTCCGCCTTGACGACTCCCACGGAGAGGTGGGGAGCGATGGCGTGGAGCTTGGCCACGGTCTGCGTGGCGAGCTCTTCGCGGTGGACGAGGATAAGCACGTGGCCGGAGTCGCGTCCGGCTTCGAGGATCTCTCGCGCGAGGTGGGAGAAGATCACGGTCTTGCCTGCCCCGGTGGGGAGCACGACGGCGGGACGCTGCATGCCCGCGCTCCACGCATCGTGGATCTTGTCGATTGCGGTCCGCTGGTACTCGCGGAGTGGGAGGTTGTCTCGCATGGCCTCACTCTCTCATGGGACTTGCCATGGCGTCAAGGATGAGCCTATGGTGGTCACCTCACGACCACTACCGCAGGCAGGAAGGGGGGTCATGGAGACACAGACGAGCCGCTTCGATCATCAGGCGATCGAGCGGCAGCGCCGGAAGGCGAACGTCACGCGGGCAGAGCTCGCGCGCCGGACGGATATCCCGGTGGAGACGCTGCGGCAGTATGAGCGCGGCGTGGCCAAGCCGAACGTGGACCGGCTCTACCTCATCGCGGACGCGCTCGCGTGCCGCACGGACGACTTCAAGCACAACCCGGAGGGACGATGATCACCCCAGAGCACAGAGATCATCTGGTCAACCTCCACGCGATTTCCCCCGAAGTGATCGAGCTCGCCGGAGTCGAGTCTCACGCGAAGGGCATGATCTTCACGTGGAGCGACGGAGACCGGAGCGTCAAGCAAGCACGCCTTGACGACGCCTACCGGCAGGCGGGCTACCCGCGCTACCGGTGGCCGGAAGGCGAAGCCCTCGTGATCAACCACCTCCGGGAGCCGGAGGGGGACGAGCCGGTGATCCTGGCAGAGGGCACGTGTCAGCACATGGCCGTGGCCTCGTGGACGGAGAAGTCCGGCGTCTTCGGCATGGTCGGATGCTGGGGATGGAGCGGGTGCGATCTCTCGTGGGCGGAGGACCGGGACATCCTCGTGATGTTCGATGCGGACCTCTCCGGCAACCGTGACGTGTGGAACGCTGCGCAGGCGCTCCGCGATGCGCTCGACCTCGAAGGCGCGCGGTCCGTGAAGTTCGTCCCGCCTCCCGGCTCCGGCAAAGAGGGCATTGACGATGTCCTGTCAAAGCGGACGCCGGACCGGCGCGCGAGCTACCTCGCTCGCGTGATCTCGAAGGCCACGGACAAGCTGGGCCGTCCTCCGGCGAGCTCCAACAAGCGGATGGCGTCCAAGCTGCTCAAGGACGTGCCCATGGCGCTCTCGATCGAGGGTGTGGTGGCCATCTACCGTGGCGGGATCTACCGGCCTTCGGCGGACGACTTCAACGCCATCGCGACGGAGTTTCTCGGCGCGGACTTCTCCCGGGGGCTGCGGGACAACCTCCACGACTTCATCGCGGGCCAACTGCGGTTGGAGAATCGCTTCCTGCCGGAGCGCACGCCGGACCCCGTCGTCAACCTGCGCAACGGCATGCTCGACCTGCGCACGGGAGAGCTCAAGCCGTGGGGGCCGGAGTACCTCTCGATCACGCAGCTCCCGGTGAGCTGGGATCCGGACGCGCGGGCTCCGCACTACGAGGCGTGGTTGGAGGACTTGATCCCCAACCAGATCGAAGACCTCGAAGAGGTGGCCTCCACGATGCTCGACCCCTCGCGCACGCCCACGAAGGCGATCTTCTGTTACGGGCCCTCGCGGTCCGGGAAGAGCACCTTCCTGCGGATCATGCGGGCCATCGCGGGGCCGGAGAACACCTCCGCCGTCACGCTGCACCAACTCGTGGACAACCGCTTCGCGGCGGCCAACGTCTACGGGAAGATCCTCAACAGCGCGGCGGACCTCTCATCCAAGCACGTGGAAGATCTGTCGATCTTTAAGATGTTGACCGGTGAGGACGTGATCCACGCGGACCGCAAGCATGGGCGGCAGTTCGCATTCGTGAATCAGGCGCTCTTCGCCTTCTCGGCCAACGAGCTCCCCACGGTGGGCGAGTCGAGCCGTGCCTACGCGGAGCGGATCAAGCCCTTCCGGTGGCCGAAGTCCTTCGCCGGACGCGAGGACAAGACGGTGGAGCTCCGGATGATGGACGAGCTCTCCGGCATCCTGCGGCGCTGGGTGGCCGCGTGGCAGCGGCTCAACGAGCGCGGCCACTTCCTGCCCACGGCCCCGGAGGTCCGGCAGGACTTCGAGATCCGTTCGGACCGGGTGCGGCAGTTCGTCCAAGAGTGCTGCACCGTGTGGCCTGCGGCCCCGGGGGCGAGCCTGCCGAAAGAGCAGACGAGCACGAAGCGTGAATTCACGAGCGCCTTCAACCGGTGGGCCACGGCCAACAAGGGCCACGAGATGCAGCCCCGGAAGATCACGGACCGGCTCATGGCCATGGACGGCGTCTACGAGGTGCGGGTGGCGGAGACCGGATCACGCGCTGTGAACGTCTCCATCCTCCCGGACTCGAAGTGGGGGGAAGATCATCCGGCAGTTCCGGCAGTTTTACCAGCTACTTTTCCCTGCCTATCAAATGTCGATGGATCGGGGGAGGTAGAGAGAGGAGAGAAAGAGATGGGGGACAGTGCTCCCAAAACTGCCGGATCTGCCGGAGCGGCCACGCTCGCGGCTCCGGCCCCCGTCACGGACGGTGAGCTCATGGTCTTCGACCTGGAGACTCACCCGGCAGAGGAGCTCTACCGGCGCGCGGACTTCGTGAGGCTGGGCGGCACCCTCAACGGGTCCGGCTCCCCCACCCTCACCACGGACCCCCGGGAGATCGTGAAGGCGATCGAGGGATCCACGGGGCCGGTGGGCGGCCACAACATCACGGGCTTCGACTTGCCCGCGCTCGCGCAGCACCACGGGCTCTCCCTGCCCGCGCTGCGCAACCGGGTGCTCGACACGGACTTGTGGGTGCGGGTGATCGATCCTCCCCCGTCCGGCAAGGATGGCGTGGTCATGCTGCCGAAGGGCTACTACGGCCTCGATGCGTCCGCGCAGCGCTTCGGCGTGCCGGGGAAGACCCACGACCTCTCCGCGCTCGCGAAGCAGCACGGGGGCTTCGGCTCGATCCCCACGGACGACCCCACCTTCCGCGAGTACCTCGCGGGGGACCTCCGGGCCAACGCGGGGCTCATCCGGGCCCTGCCGGAGCCCACGGCCTACGTGAAGCGCGAGATGAACGTGGGCTTGGTCACCGCGCAGATGAGCGTCAACGGGTGGCTCGTGGACGTGCCGGAGCTGGAGACGGCCCTCGCGCAGCAGGCAGAGCGCAAGGCGCGCAACTTCCGCGAGCTCGCGGAGCTCTGCGGCTTCGAGCTGGGCAAGTGGGTGGGCAAGCGTGACCCCCGGTGGGTGGAGCACGCCAACCCGCTCGCGACGAAGGAAGCGAAGCAGGCCATCGAGCGCTTCTTCCTCGCCTCCGGCGTCTCGGCCAAGCACATCCCCCACACGGCGAAGTCCGGGGACCTCTCGACCAACGGGGACGAGATGAAGGCGCTCCGGGAGAAGGTGGTGCGGTACGGCGGCACGGACCGGCTCATCCGCGCGCTCGATCTGATCATCGAGCTCGTGGCGGAGCGGACCGTTTACCAGACGGCCCACACCTACCTCGTGGACGGCAGGGTCCACCCGGACATCCGTCCGTATCAGGCATCGGGCCGGTGGAGCGTCACGAAGCCGGGACTCACGGTCTTCGGTAAGCGCGGCGGTAAGCACGTGGAGCGCCGGATCTTCGTGGCGGAGCCCGGGGAAGTCCTGCTCGCCTTCGACCTCGATCAGGTGGACGCGCGCGGCGTGGCGGCCCACTCCGGGGACGAGAACTACCTCCGGATCTTCCGGGAGGGGCTCGACCTCCACGGAGAGGTGGCCGTGCAGATCTTCAACGACCGTGGGATGCGGGAGACCGTGAAGCCCATCTCCCACGGCTGGAACTACGGGCGGAGCGCTCGCGCCATCGCGGAAGCGTCGGACGGCAAGATCACGCTCGACGTGGCCGCGCACTTCGATCGCCAGATGCGGGAGACCTACCCGCAGTTGGTGGAGTGGCAGCGCAACGTCCGCGCCGTGGCGGAGGAAGGCGACTTCCTTGACAACGGCTTCGGTCGGCTGCTCCGCGCGGACCCGCGCTTCGCCTACACGCAGGCTCCGGCCCTCGTGGGGCAGGGCTGCACCCGGGACATCCTCGCGGAAGGGCTACTCCGCCTGCCGGTGGAGGTGTGGCCCATGCTCCGGGTGATCGTCCACGATGAGATCGTGCTCTCCGTGCCGCAGGACTCCGTGGAGGACGTGAAGCGCGTGGTGCTCGATGCGCTGCAATTCGACCTCGCGGACGTGACCGGTGGCCGCCTCGCCTCGTGCCCCATCACGGCGGGCTGCTCGAAGCCGGGGCGTACGTGGGCGGAGTGCTACGAGAAGTGAGCAAGCGGACGAAGCGGAAGCCTCCCCCTCCGCCACCGAAGCCACCGTGCTCCCGCTGCGGCGGCAGCACGTGGATCGTCCCGGGTGTGGTGAGGTGCCCGGACTGCTGATCACGAGGGGGCCGGACGTAGGCAGGAGACCTCCGGCCCCCATCCCCTCAGTGACACGTAAGAGTCAGGAGAAGGACATGATCCATTACGTCAGAGTCGCCACGGACGCCGGAGTGGTGGAGGTGGCCGTGGATCACTCGCTCGGCCAATACCGCGTGGGTGCCACGGTGGAGCTCGTGCGCAGCGTCGGCACGAGCGAGCTCGCGGACGTGATCGCGCGAGCGCTGCAAGCGGCGGCCACGCATGACGCGGCCCCGATCGATCACCGGAGCCCGGAGGGGGAGAGAGTGTGGCCGCGTGACGCGAGCGCCACCAACGAGATCCCCCGCGTGCGCCGGATGCCATACTCACCGGAGGTGCAGGCATGAGACAGGACGGCAAGGGGCCCAACCGCTACGCGAAGGGCACGCGCTTCGAGCACAAGGTGAGGGACGACCTCGCGGCCATGGGCTACGTGGTGGTGAGGGCCGCAGGCTCGAAGGGCAACGTGAAGGCGGACCTCGTGGCCTTCCACGACTCGTATCCGCTCATGCTCGTCCAGTGCAAGACCAACGGGCAGATCTCGAAGGCGGAGTGGGACCGGCTCTACGAGGTGGCCGGATGGTACGAGCCCCGTGCCGTGGCTGTGGTGGCCGCCAACGGCCCGAAGGGCTCCGGCGTCACCTACACCCGCATCACGGGAGAGCGCGTCCCCTACGCGCGCACACAGCCGTGTGTGGCCTACGATCCGGCTCCGGACGGCCCTACTCCCCCGCCGCACTCCCACTTCATGCCGCACGAGATGACCTCCGCTCCCCCGCTGCCGACTCCCCGCGAGCCTGCGGAGCAGATCGAGAACGGGAGCCCCGACTACCACGGGTAAGCGTCTTGTTACCTTGACACCTTGGCAAGAGGGGTTGATCCTGATCTCAGGTCAACCCCTCGAAGACAGGAGTCAGGGTCATGGCGAAGCAGGAGAAGGGCCCGAAGCCCGAAGGTAAGCCGGACCAGATCCGCGCGCAGTACGGCCACGGTCGTGGCGTGAAGCAGATCATGAAGGACACCGGCAAGTCCTACGCGGACGTGAAGGGTGCGCTCGACGCCACCCGCACCCGCACCACCACGGGCGGCCCCCACGACACCTCGAAGTGCCGTCACAACCACTGATCACCACCGGGCCCCGGGCAACCGGGGCCCTTCCCGTATCAAGAGAACAGGAGAAGATCATGGGCTTCCTCAACAGGGTCCTCACCGGGGAGAGCCGTGCGCAAGAGGCGGCACGCCTCGCGGGATTCCGGCAGCGCGCGGACGAGTACAAGGGGAAGGCGGACGAGGCGCGGAGCAAGCTCCGCACGCTGCGGCAGCAGCAGCAGGCGGACAAGCAGAGCCGATACCCGGACCCGCAGGCGTACCGCGTCCTCGTGGAGCAGGCGGAGCGAGAGGTGTCCACGGCGGAGCACAACGAGCGCACCTTCCGATCGTGGAGCGAGGGGAAGTGATGGGCAACCCACTCCGGGACGAAGCGCGGGCCATGTCGGATGACGAGCTCTTCCGGGGGCTCGTGAACAAGGACTACGAGTTGGAGCACCCCACCGGGAATCCCAGCGTGGATGAGGTCACGCGGTATTACCACGGGATCTTGATGGACGAGTTTCTCTCGCGGTAAGGGCATTGTCACCTTGACAGGGTGGCAAGACTCCACGAGGATGGACTCACCGCAAGAGAACAGGAGATCAAGAAATGATCGAGCTCGCCAATCTGATCAAGGACACCTCCGTCTTCGGGACGTACTCCGCCACCGTGGATCTCACGGAGGCCGTGCCGACGATCCCGGGCCGTGACTCGCTCACCTTCGACGTGATCGAGTTTCAGCCCCGGGTGATCGAGGCCATGTGGATCCGGAAGAACGGCGGAGCGTGGGAGCTCCGGAAGGTCACCGCGCGGGCCCACGGCTTCGGAGGCGAGCGGACCTTCACGGGTGACACCGTCCACTTCGTCTCGTGGATCCGGGACATCGTGGACGAGGTGGCCCCGAAGCAGTAGAGCAGCACGCGGGCCCCGGGCAACCGGGGCCCTCCCCCGAAAGATCATTGACAGGAGATATCCCCCATGAGGTCCATCCTCGAATTCACCGGCACCCCCTCCCAGATGCGCGCGATGTACGAGCACGGGTGGGGAGTCGCGGAGATCATGTATCAGTCCGGCAAGACCTACGAGCAGGTGACCACCGGGCTCCGCGAGTCCGGAACCACCCTAGTTACCGGTGGCCCGCACGCCTTCACCTCGTGCCGTGGCCGCCACGATCACACCCTCGCGCACGCGCACGCCAACGGGGCCCGCTGCTGCGAGGCCAAGGTGGGACGCAAGCGCTGATCGTGGGAGCCCCGGAACAGGGGCCCGGGGCTCCCCTGCCTTCAAGCCGCACGGCCTTCCCTCCGTGCGGCTCGATGGCAGAAGATCAAAAAGACAGGAGAATCCCTCATGCTCACCTTCATCATCTGGACAATCCTCGTGGTGAACGTGCTCAACGCGGTGGCCACGGTGCTCATCATCGGCAAGCCCCGGACGCCGGTCACCTCCGGCAACGCGGTCTTCACGATCCTCATGAGCAGCGCCATGGTAGCGGCGTGCGTCTACGCGCTCGCCACCCCCACCCTCTGCTGACACGTAAGCGTCACCCGGGCCCCGGGCAACCGGGGCCCACTCGAAGATCAAAAAGACAGGAGAAAGATCATGTTCGGTAGGGGCACGAAGTCCGGCTCCGGCACGCACGCCTCCGGCCAGAAGTCCACAGACCCCCGGCTCGTTAAGAAGATCAAGCGAGACCCGAAGGCGGAGGGCCCGGTGCAGCCTGGGAAGCACCGGAAGACCTCATGAATCCGAAGTGCTCGCGCTGCGCCACGATCGCCGTGGCCAACGAAGGGGACGTGTGCGGCTCGTGCCGCACGGCCGATGACAAAGCGGCCAAGAGACTACTCGAAGATCTCTTCGGGGATGACGACTAACGACAGACAGGAGAAGCGGATGGATCTGATCTTCGGAGCCCTCGCGGCCCCCTTCGGGTGGCTGTTGGACTCCGGCTACTTTTGGATCGTCTTTGGGCCGGTGCTGGGCTTCGCCGCCGTGGTGGGGCTGTTGCTCGTCAACGGCATATGGATCAACACGATGGACCACATGCGGTCCCTTCCGGGGGACGCGCAGGCGGCCTTCGCGAACGTCCGGCGCGACCGGCCGAAGCCCTTCGAGCCCGGACAGGACATCTTCGGCAGGGGCCGCGTGGCCTTCGACGGAGAGGACGGTCCGGTGGACCTCACGGCCTTCGTGCGTGAACCGGAGGTACCCTCACGAGACACCCTCGTGATGGGAGCAGCCGATGGGCAGGCATCGGAGGATCGAGCCGGAGGCACAGACGAGCGAGCTCGCGAAGCTCGTCCGGCCAAGCGACGCCTCATCTGATCACCCTTCCAACCCGGACCTCTGGGGGGAAGATCCCTACTACGACGGAGACGAGCGCTCACGCAAAGCAGCGTGGGCGCTCTCTCTGTGTCTGGGGGTTGTTCTCGTGACCGTGGGTGGCATCTCCTACATGTACGGCGCGAGCTCTGCGGAGGGCCGTCCGAAGGTCGTGGTGCAGACGATCACAGAGACGCCGGAGCCGGAGGTGGTCACCGTGACACCTAAGAGTCAAGCCAAGCCGGAGAGCACGAAGCAGCGCTCGAAGATCGTGGTCTCCCCCGGGCCCACCGTTTACCGGACCCTCCCCGGGAAGATCGTGACGCGCACGGTAACGTCGAGCCCGAAGCCCTCCGTGAGCATCCGGAGCGTCCCGGGGCCCACGGTCACGGCATGTTTCGAGGTGCAGCAGGGCAGGACTCAAGATCAGATCGAGTGCCCCTAGCGAGGCCCTGTAGTCCACGGAGAGACAAGATCTCCGGGTGGGGGCCCACGGATACCGGCGAAGGCCGGAGAGGCGCTCACACGAGACGAGAGGCACCACGCGATGGCGAGCCGGAGCGATCGATGGGCCCCGGGCTGCTGCCCGCATCTCCGCTTCTACGGACGGCGGATCTCCCACTGTGCCGCCTGCCACGAGACCTTCGCGGGGCCCTCCGCCTTCGACGCGCACAAGCTCATGGAGTGCTGCAAGGATCCGCGCGAGTGCGGCATGGAGCAGCGGGATACGGGCGTGTGGCATTGGCCTCCCCGGGAGTCCCTAATCCGATGGTTGGCCACGGTATGATGCAACGCAGAAGCCCCGGAGGTCTCCTGTCCCTCCGGGGCTTCTCCATTCCCTGCCTAGTCCTCCCACTCCACGCTGATCGAGTTGTCCCGGTGGATCCGGTCCCCCTTCGCCACGTGGCCTATCGGCTTCGAGCAGACGGCCCACACGGCTCGCCACGATCCTGTGGCCACGGAGTCCGCCACGCGGCACTCCGCCTCCGGCGCTGGGAAGTCCCGCTCGCTCATGAGTTGCGCTCCCGCTCCGCTCGCTTGATCAGCTTGTCCGCCTCGCGCTCCGCGCGCTCCGCCGTCTTCGGGTCCGTGGCGTTGGCCGCCTTCTCCCGCTGGACTCGCGCGGCGGCCTTCGCGATCTCTTCCTTGATCTTGCTCACGCGATCTTCTCCTGCCTGATCGTTATCTGGAACGTGTGGCCGCCGTACGCTCCGGCCTCCACCTTGGCCACGTGCTCTTCGTAGCTCTCGGCTCCGCACTTGCACGAGTACGATTCTTTGATCTTGCTCATCTCAATCTCCTGTCTCTCTCTCTCTCTGGTCTTCCAATGAGCCGGAGGGACGCGAGCCCCTCCGGCCGGACTGGTGATCAGAAGCAGTCACAGTCTTCGGAGTGACCGGGGGTCATCCCCCGAGGCTCGAAGAACGAAGCCACGAAGCGAAGCACATCCTCCTCCGTGTCCCCCCAGCACTCCGGCATACCGGCAGCGATCCGGGACACGAAGTCATCGTGGCGCTTCTGGAGAGCCGCGAGCGCCACTTCCGGCGTCTGCTCCGCCGTGGCCGCGAGCTTGTCCGCCTCCACGGCGAAGGCGGCCAACGTGCCCTCGTGCCAGTCGTAGGACGAGTGCCGGTGGACGGACTTGGTAACCGTCTCGCTCAGCTTGCCGCCCTTTTTCACGAGGCGCACGCGGACTGTCCAGTCCATCGGGCCCTTGTCGTAGAGCTTGACCGTGAGCAGCTCCGGGAGCCACTTCCGTCCGCTCCGGTCCTCCACCGGCTCGTCCGGGAGCATCGTGGCCTTGAGCGTGGTCTCCGCGCGGTAGTCCTCATGCGTCTTGTTCCACTGCATGATCTTTCTCCTGTCTCTGGTCTGGGGAGGGGCCCCGGGCTCCGGCCCGGGGCCGGTGATTCCTACTCGCTGTCCACGAGGTGGCCGGTGGAGCCGGGGACCACGATGGCCGGAGCCTTGACGTACGGCCACCCGTGGTTGCTCGCGCACTTCCACCCGTAGCCGTTGTGGATCGAGTCTTCCTTCGTGAGCGGGCGAGTGCAGGAGCAGCACACGCCGTAGAGCTTGCCGAAGGCGGCGGCGGCCTCGTGGTCCATCTTCCACTCCGGCGCGAGGGTCCGGATCGCACCCGCCGCGTACTCGAAGTAGGCCGTGGCGGGCTCTCCGGGGGCCGCCTGCTCGACCACGAGGCGCTTGGCGTAGAGGTGGCCGGAGCCGTGGACGGCGCGCTGCACCTTGAAGATCTCGTCCGTCTCCGGGTTGCGGTAGAGCCCCTCCGTGATCTCCACGGTGGCCGGAGCCTTCGCAGCGGCCCGGGGAGCCTTCGGCATGTCGAGCATGGCGGAGATCGCGGCGCTCGCCTCGCTCTTCGAGATCTCGCGGGCAGGGAGGACGCCGGTCCACTCAAGGCCGCGCTCTGCGAGCAGCTTGCGGATGAAGGTGAGCTGCTTGTCCGTGGCCGGAGCGCCGACGAAGGCCGGAGTGGCGGGGAGGTCGCGACCCTCGTTGGGGTCGAAGTCGAAGGGGTTGCCGTGGATCTCGTAGTCCGCCGCCGTGATCTCGCCGTAGGTCCGCATCTCGATCTCCCTGTTTCTCAGGCCATTCGGTTGTCTTGCTTGAGACAAACGTAAAGCCCCCTTGCCGTGGTGTCAAGGGGGCTCTCGAAGATTCCTTTGGCGCTTACGTGTCAGGGAACGACACGGAGGAAGATGTGTTCCTGTCCGCAGTTCCCGCAGTTCCCAGAAGCCGCGTACGTGCCGGATTCGAGGCCGCTGGGCCATGTGCAGCTCACGAACATCCCGCAGGGGCATCGGGTGGACTGCGTTACTGAATCGCTCCCGCTCATCGCCGTCTCCCTACAGAGTGATGATCAGGGTGGCCACGAAGAGGCACAGGTGGTGGAAGGACTGATCGAGCGCGTAGGCACCCGTACCGAGGTGCGAGCCGGACGGCATCACCTGATGGACGGAGTCCTTACCCAGCGCGTAGAAGTCCGCCTTACCGAAGCGCGCGAGCCTGCGGCACAGCTCTTCGAGGGTGAAGCGCCGGTCACACCAGTAGTGGGTGGCTCCGTCCACGGCGAGTCCGGCCACGAGCGCGAGCGGGTTGAGCGGGAGCCCGGTGAGCACCACCACGGCGAGGATGAGCACGAGTTTCGTGGCCGTGAGGGATGCCACGTGCCGCAGGCAGTACGCGCGGCCCTCGTGGTCGTGGCGGCCCTTGTTGGCCGCCTGCGCTCCGGTCTGCATCCAGTGATCCCCGAAGCTGTGCCCGACGAACATGGCGAAGCCGATGGCCCCGATGCTCGCGACTTGCGTAACGTCCACTGCCGTCTCCTGTCTGCGTTCCTTGCCAACGGGTCAAGCGTCACAGACCGGAGACGGCAGGGTCAAGAGCGCCATCGTGCCGCTTAGGCGAGATCCTGCTTACCCAGCGGCCCGATGCCGGAGATGGTGAGCACGATCCCCCGGTTGCTCCGCTCGATGCCGGTAACGGCACCCATGCCGAAGTACCGATGCGGCGGCACGCGGAAGAGCATCTCCACGGAGACCTGCGTGCCATACCGGAGCTTCGTGTCCTGCACCGTGGAGATCTCCGCGTGCCACGAGAGGCGGCCCGGCACGTACTCCGTGAAGCCGTAGGGCTTGTCCTCCACGAAGGCAGGCTCCACCTTCGCTCCGCAGAGACGGCAGAGCCACTCCGTCTCCGTACAGTCCGGATCGTGGCCCTCCACGCCGCACGGCACCTTCACGGTGCGCAGCGTGGGGAAGGGCTCGTCCGGGTACCAATTCGAGGTGCCGTGGAAGTGGCCCGCGTGGTCTTTCGCGGTCCATGCCGGATCCGGCTTCGAGGTGCCACCGGTCACGATCTCGATCATGTCCCGTTCCACGGTGAGCGTGCCATCGTGCCATCCCGGCTCGCCGTTCACGAAGATGATCGTGGGCTGCGTGAGGTAGAGCGAGTCACCCATTGATGATCATTCCTGTCTTGATCGCGTAGCCTGCTTCGGCCACGATTCCTACGAGGATCACCACCGTGGCCACGAGCTCCCCCGGGCCGTTGGTGGAGAAGAGCCCCAACGTGAGCTTCGACTTCGAGACCGGCCACAGCACCGGGCACCCGTGATCCGTGAGGCAGTCCCCCGCGATGTGCGCGAGGCACCCCAGCGCGATCGTGGGGGCCATGAAGGCGAGCGGCCAGTCTGTGAGCCACACGAGCGCGGCGGCCACGAGGGACGGCACCACGTCATCGAGCCACCCACGGATACGCAGCAGGCGGACGCCTGCGGACCACGAGAGGGAGAGCAGCAGCCACGCCGTGATCTGTCCCGCGAGGGTGTCCCGGTGGTCCGCTGCCACCTGCGCGACGAAGCCCATGATGGCCACGAAGGCGAGCGAGTGTGTCCCCTTCCGGTGGCCATCGAAGATCGGGAGGATGATGAGGTGGCAGACGATCCACGAGAGCGGGCCCATGGACTTCGTCATGGTCGCGTTCGGGTGATCGAGGTCCGGCACCATGGCGGCACCCGTGGCCGTGATGGCACCCGCGAGCACTTGCCACGGCTCGACCTCCACCGTGCCATGCAATGCCAACGCGGCACCCCCGAAGGCGAGGGTGCCGCTTAGCGCGTGCGTCCGGCCCATCATTCCGGCAGCGTCTCCCACTCCGTGGCGAGCCGGATGCCGTCCACGGCTCCGCCGTTGGCCTCGATCCACTCCATGAGCTCGTGCCACGTGAAGGGCTTGTGGCCCATCTGGGATCCGGTGAGGTGCCACCGGCCCACGGCACGGATGGCCGCGTAGGTGTAGACCCTCCCGCGTCCCTCGAAGCGGAGGTTGAAGGTCACCACGGGTCGTCCCAACGGGTGGGAGTCCATGAAGTCTGAGAGCGGCTCTTCGGGGCCGTTCATCTTCGCGAGCTCCATACGAGCCTCGCGGAGCTGGGCTTCTGCCGCCTCGATCCGGGCCGCGAGCGCGTTGCGCCGCATCCTCTTCAGTGCGCTCTCCATCGTGATCTCCTGTCTTTCGTGCTCCATCAGCATGTCCCGGTATCCCGGGGCCGTGAGCAGATCTGCCCACCGGGGCCGCTGCGTCTTGCCGCTCACTGAGTGGACACCAACGGTGTCGTAGGTGTCATCTTCGGCACGTTCGGCATCCCATCCCATGGGTGGCACCTCCTAGTCGTTCCACTGGTTCGGGCCATCGAGCACAGTCCATGCCGCGCCCTTCTGCCGGAGAAGCTTGAAGGTGCCGTTGGCTTCCCAGAGGGGGAAGGTCACGAAGACCTGCTCGCCGTTCATGTTCGCGAGGATCTCGAAGTCCGGTAGTCCGTTGAGGTGAGCCATGGTGGCCTCCGTGCCGTCTCTTGGCTGTCTGTGCCTTGATGGTGTCACGAGCTTGCCATACCGTCAAGGTACATCTTGACAAGGTGGCATGGTGGGTAACACACTGGTGATCCAACGTTCCTTAATGACACGTTGGCAAGGGAGGTGATCAGATGGCGAAGGACGTTGAGCCGAAGGTCTACGGCAGGGTCTCGCGCCTCGATGGCACGGACGCCGGAGGCGGGATGGCCCCCTTCGTGCCGTACACCGGACCGATGACCAACGGTGGCACGAGCTACCGAGTACGGCCCCCGGAGACCGGATCCAAGTGGCAGGACGCATGGAGCCGGAATTGGATCGTGATCGCGTTCCGGTCCAAGTGGATCAGCCAGCTTTGGATCACGGACTTCTGGTGGCGCTCCGCCATTCTGGCCGCGCTGATCGTAGCCCTCATCACTCTCTTCATCATCGGCTGATACGTAAGCGTCAAGAACTGACAGGAGAATCCCCCATGAAGATCAAGCTCCCGAAGCGAGCGCCGAAGCAGGCCAAGCCGGAGGCCATCGTGGCATCCCACGGCATCGTGGCGACGGCACGCGGTGACAGGAGGATCCGGCGCTCCACGGTGGTCGTGGTGCTGCTTATCGCCGCCTTCGCGGCCTACATCTCCTACCGGCACGCCTACGAGCTCGCGAGCCACAACGGAGAGGACACCGCGAGCGCGTGGGCATGGCCGCTCACGATCGACGGCCTGATCTTCTCCGCCTCTATGGTCATCCTGCGGGCCAACCGGCACGCGGTGAAGGTGCCGAAGATGGCATGGCTCGCTATGGCTCTCGGCATCCTCGCCACGCTGGGAGCCAACGTGGCCCACGGCATCCCGTACGGCCCGGTGGGCATGGCCACGAGCGCGTGGCCCGCCATCGCTCTCGTGGTGTCCTTCGAGATGCTCATGAGGCTCTTCAAGCCGGTGATCACCGGGGAGCACGAGACCGCGCCGGAGCCTGTGGCCGTGGAGGTGCCGCAGGCGGCCCCCATCGCGCCGGAGAGCGCTCCGGGGCCCTCCCCGGCCCCGAAGCCCGCACCGAAGCCCATCGAGGCTCCCAAGCCCGCTCCGGCCCCGGTGGACCTGTCCGGGGACGAGCGCTACGCCACCGGTCTCGCGGCCTACCACGAGAGCGTGGTCCGTCCGGGCCGTCCGCTCTCACAGCGCGACTTGGCCGCCGTGATGGGGCTCAAGAATCGGGATCTGGCCACGCAGATCATCCGGGACTACAAGGCCGCTGCCGACCGTGACGAGCTCGCGGAGCTGCTCGCGGCCTACCTGCCGAACGGCACGGAGACCACCGTGGCAGATGTGAATGGAATGCTGCTCAAGTCATGGGCTGCGGAGAAGACAGGGGAGGACCGTGGCATCAACAACGCTGTACCTGCGTCCGCCAACTAAGGCGAAGCAGGCGAAGCGTCCGAAGGGCCCGGTGGAGGAGATCTCCACCGGGCTTTACCGGTATCGGGTGGAGCTCACTCCACTCGGCTTCGCCTTCGTGCTGCTGTGGCTCACGTGGATCGTGGCCCGCTTCGGCACGTGGATCACGCCTGCGGCCATGGTGGCATGTGCCGGACTGGTCTACTGGCAGGGTGCCAGGATCAAGCTCAAGAGCCTCGCCATCCGGATCTATGCCGCGATCGTCTTCGTGGTCTCCGGCGTCTGGTCATGGCTCGCCGTGGCATGGGCCACGGATGCCAAGCCCACGCTCAAGTGGATGTTGATCCTCGCGCTGATCACCTACCCGTGCGCGGCCCCGTGGCTGCGGTACCGGGCCATCCGGGGGAGCGTGAAGGTCACCTTCGATCCGCTGCTTTCCGCGAAGGCACGCCGGAGCATGGAGAAGCGGGCCCGGGGAGCCGTGGAGGGATGGGAGGGCTACATCCGCGCCTCCGCCGCCTCCGGCTCCACGCTGCGGGCCATCCACTTCGATCCGTGGTCCGTGACGCTCGCGGTGAAGCTGGGCCACGCGAGGGTGGCAGAGGACTTCACGGAGCTTCGGCTTCGCCGTCTGGAGAGCGCCTTCGAGGCACGGCGGGACTCCGCCCGCGTGCTGCCGGAGCGGGACGAGTCGAGCAGGCTCGCGAAGATCCGCTTCATGCTCGCGGATCCACTCTCAGAGATGCTCTCGCCGGACGACCTCGAAGACACGGCGGACGATGAGCTCACGGTCAACATCGGGCGCTTCGAAGACGGCTCATGGGTGATCATGGACTTGATCCACACCCTGATCGCCGGAGCCTCCGGCATGGGCAAGTCCGGTGTGATCAACGCGCTCATGCGCGGGCTCGCACGGAAGACCAACGTGGCCGTGGTGGGCATCGATCTCAAGCCGGGTGGGTTGGAGCTGGGCCGGTGGGAAGAGATCATGGCCGCGTGCGCCACCACGCCGGACAACGCGCGGGCCCTGCTCGCGAAGCTGCTCCGGGGGCTGGAGTACCGTGGCGCGATCATGAAGGCGCGCGGCATCCGGAAGTGGATCCCCACGCCTGCGGAACCCTTCATCGTCTGCGTGATCGATGAGGTGCAGGAGTGCAAGGCGTACAAGCTCTTCCCGCTGATCGAGCGGCTCTCGTGCCTTGGCCGTGCCTACGGCTTCGCGCTCGTGCTCGCCACGCAGCACCCGAAGGACACGCAGGTGCCCTCTACGGCCATCGCGAACTGCTTGCAGCGCATCGGGCTCAAGTGCGAGGCGAGCACGGGGGAGCGCCTCGTCTTCGGGGACGACGCGACGAAGAACGGGTGGCGGTTGGTCAACCTCCGGGGGGACCGTGAAGGCTGCTTCCGGATCCGCTCGAAGCGCTACCGCGAGCCCAACTTGGCCCGTGCCGCGTTCATGGACGATTGGCACGTGGACCGCGTAGTGGAGGAGTTCCGGCCCCTGCGTACCGCGATCGATCCTGGCACGGAGGCGGGTGCCATCCCGGCAGGCGCGGACCTCGTGCCAATCGAGGGCCCCGACGATGGCACGGAGGACGATGGCACGGTGGACGCTGTGATCATCGAGGATGATCCCCGGGAGTTGGTACTCATGGCCGTGGCTACGGGCCATGCCACGCCGGACGCCATCACCCGGGCCACGAGCCTCTCCCGTGCCACGGTGGTCCGGTACCTCCGGGAGCTCCGCGACGCGGGCAGGCTCATGCAGGACAAGAAACGCGGGCCATATCGGCTCCCTCGCTCGTAGGTAAGGTCCATGTGCCTTGACAGTACGGCAAGGCACATGGACCATGGAACCAACAGCAGAACAGACAGGAGCAAAGATCATGCGGGATTTCATGGCCATGCCGATCGTCCCCCGGGTGCCGGTGCTCCGGCGCATCACGTGGGGCATGCTGATCTTCGCGGGGATGGGGGAGTGGGGTCTCGCCATCGTCAACGTGCCGGTCGGAATGTCGATCATGGTAGGGATCCTCTTCATGCTCTCCGGCGTCTTCGCAGAAGCGGGCTCGTGGGAGGCGTGCGAGTGCGAGTGCTGCGACGACGGCGGACAGTCCTGCTGCATCCACTGCGGGGACGAGATGGCCGTGGGGCTCTTCTGCCCCAACGAGGACTGCCGTCCGGAGAGATTCGAGGCGGACGAGCTCGTGGAGGACCCGTACGAGGGCCTTGAGCCGCTCGAAGGCGACGGTCACCGCGTCCACCAGTGACCAGAGCGGGGCCCCGGGACCACCACCCGGGGCCCTTCTTTGTGATCAAGGCTCAAACTACGGAGAGTGGTCGTTTTGAAGGCTCAAGGCTCAAGGCTCACGCCGTGTGGCCCCTACGCAATGCGCGCAGGCGTGCGTGGAAGGCTCACAGCGGCCCACAGAGCCTCGTGGAGGTGACGGATGGTGAGGAAGCCCGGGGGCCGGAGACGAGCCCTCACGCGCCATCTGAGGCGCTTAGAAGAGCGGGTGCTGATCGAGCGCGGACGCATGCTCCGGTGGCCGCAGGACGCGGCCTACTCGATGCGCGTGATCAACACGTGCCTCGAAGCGTGGCTTCGCTGCCGGGACGCGCTCGTGGTGGACGAGCTCGAAGGGAGGCTCCACGATGGGACTGATCAAGCGCCTCATGGGAGGCGGTAAGGGCTCCACGCGGAGCGCCACCAACGGGCCGGTGTCCCATGAGCACTTCGTGGTCACCTGCGGAGCCTGCGAAGGCGACTTCTCGATCTGTGGCGCTGCGGGGCTCCCCTGCTTCGCGTGGTGCCCACACTGCAACTGCCGGATCACTCTGTGGGAGGGATGATGGAAGACAAGAGGTGGCACAGGCCACCACAGAACTACAACAAGATCCAACGAGGCTCGTGGTACGTCGGGATCGTGCTGGGCGTGGTGCTGCTCTGCGTGGTGCTGGGTGCCATCGTATGGGCCATCGTCGCGGCCATCCGGTGGATGCTGATCTAAGGGGTGCCACATGCCGATGCGGCTCTGCGGGAAGTGTGCCAAGCCTGTCTTCGACGGCGGCACGATGCATCCCGGGTGCCGTACGGCACGGCCCTACGATGATCCGCTGCACCGTGCCATGGGTGCCATGTTCCGGGCCACGGGCCGCAGGTGTGCCGATTGCGGCACGCGGCACACGCGGGCCAACCCGATCGAGGCGCACCACATCGTGCCGGTGGAAGCCGGAGGTGCCAACGTGCCATCGAACTACCAACCGTTGTGCCGCAGGTGCAACGCGAGCCAAGGAAGCAGACAGGGGACCGAATGAAGATCACGATCAACGTGCCGGACGACGATCAGGGTGTGCGGGTGGTGGACTCGATCGCGAAGCACTCCGGCGTGATCGCCGAACTTGACGAACACGGGTTGGCCATCGTCATTCCGGCCACCGTGACCACGATCGAGCTGGGGGACAAGTGAAGATCACACTCGACGTTCCGGACACCACAGAGGGCTTCGAGATCATCGCGGCCATCCGGCGTGAGGGCGGCATCCGTGCGGGCCACCACGTAAAGCGGGCCACCGTGGATCACTTTGATGTGGAGGTTGCCGGGCCCAACCCGGGGACCGTGCGCATCACCCTGCCTGACGAGCCCGCTCCGGCTCGTCCTTCGGCCACGCGCGTGGTGATCCATCAGGGCCCGGTGCCGCCGAAGGACGAGCCGGAGCGTAACCGTCTCCGGCGATTGGGGGACAGGTGAACGCCTTCGACTTCTGGACGTGGTTTACGCTCGCCACGCTGGGCGGCTTCGCCTTCTGGGAGACGGCGGCCATCGTGGGCGGCCACCGGGAGTGGACTTTCACCTACAAGATCCGTACGTGGCTGGGGATCGAGCACCCGAAGCCGTGGCGCTTACCGGCCTCGATCGCCTTCGCGCTGGGCATGGTCGTCTTCTGCGTGTGGTTCACCATGCACATCGTCTTCGGGTGGTGGGGTGGAGCACCATGACACGTAAGCGTCACGACTACCGAAGGACCGGACCATGACACTCGTCAACGGCAAGATCACGGCCCCGGACGGATCTGCACCCACCGGGGCCACCGTTACCGTCCAACTCGTGGACCTCACCGGGCAGCGGACCATCGGCTTCGCGGACGGATCGGAGATCGTCCATTCCGCCACGGCCCCGGTGGGGATCGACGGCTCGTGGTCCATGGAGCTCGTGCCCACGGCGGACATCGAGAGTCCCCGGGGAGACACGCTGTATCGGGTGGTCGAGCAGACCTCATCCGGACCGGCTCCGATCTACCACATCAGCGTGCCGTCCACCGGGCCCGCGTGGGCCGGAGACATCCGGATCGGACTCCCGGGCGATCTCACGGTGGTCTCTGGTGGAGGCGGGGGAGACCCTGGCACGCCGTCCGGCACGGTGGTCTCCGAGACCACCTTCGGACAGGCGGCATCCGCAGGCTCCGCAGGCGCGTACGCTCGCGGTGATCACACCCACGGCACTCCGGCGCTCCCCACTCCGGGGGCCATAGGAGCCGCTACGGTGGCCCATGACCACTCCGGGGTGTACGACCCCTCCGGGACTGCTTCGGGAGCCGTGAGCGCGCACACAGCCGCGAGCGACCCCCACGGGGACCGCGCCTACGCGGACACTGTGGCCGCCGGAGTGTCCCCCGCCTTCCCGATCTTCGAGGGCTACGGCCTCCGGGCCGCCTCCGGCGATCCGATCGGGTGGCTCAAGTCGTCTGGGATCGCCAACGGGACGATTTTCTTCGCGCGGTGCTGGGTGCCCGCTGGAGTGACGATCACGAATCTGTGGGCCGCCGTGGCTGCTGCGGGCACGCATGACGGATCGTCCGGGCCCAACCGGATCGGGCTCTACAGCGCGGCAGGATCGCTCATCGGGGCCACCGTGGACAATCCGGCGCTGTGGACCGCTGCCGGGTGGCGTGGGGGACCTCTGGGCGGCGGACCGATCGCTGCGCAGGCCTCCGGACGATTCGTCTACATCGGGATCCTCGCGCAGGGCATGAGCGGAGGATCGTGGCCCTACCCGACGAACGCGGACGACTCCCACGTGCCGTGGGCGGACTTCGCGGTCTCCGGAACGGCCCGGAGGGCGATGTACCTTTCGGGGCAGTCGGCTCTACCGGCATCGATCGATCCCGCGAGCACCGGAACGGCCACCACGTTCATCCCGCTTGTGGGAGCTAGCTGATGACTCGTAAGCGTCATCTCGCGTCGTAAGATCCCCCTGACACACAGTCAACGGAAGGACACCCCCATGAAGCGCATCCTCGCGGCTCTCGCGGCGCTGTGCATCCTCACCCCCGCAGGGCTCGCGGCGCTGGGCTCCGGCGCGCAGGCGGACACGAGCAACGTCGGCAAGATCCGGATCACGGAGTACGGCTTCAACGCCGTGGGCACGGACAAGAGCTCCAACCGCAACGAGGAGTTCGTCCGGCTCGTCAACACCTCCGGCGCTCCGGTGGACGTGACGGGATGGCTGCTCCACGACACCTACCAGAACGCGGCGGGGGACTACGGCAACCGCTACACCTTCCGGACGAGCGACCTCCCCACCGGCTCGCCGTTCCTCTCGGAGGGCCGCTTCGTGGTCCCGGCAGGCGCGCAGGTCTACGTCTATCAGGGCTCCGGCGTGGACTCGACCCCCACCAACACGACGGCGGCCATCTACCGCAACGCCAACCACATGTGGAACAACGGCGGGGACACGATCTACCTGCGCGACACGGATGGGACCGTGGTGGCCCGCGTCACCTACTCTTCGTATCGGGTCCGTCTCTGGTAGTTGACACTCTGGCATGGCGTCCCTCACCATGGTCTCGACACGGTGTCATGACCACCGGACAGGACATGGGAGGGGAGGCACCATGCGGAGCGGCGACGGCGTGACGTGGACCCGATAGACTGAGAACGCCTGCGGAGGCACACGAAGCCCCGGATGGGAGAGATCCCCTCCGGGGCTTCGTCGTATTCTGACACCATGGCAAACCCTAAGAAGGATCCTGTGGTTCCCCTGCCCGCAGACGCCACGGACGTCATCTACTACTGCCGTGCCTGCCAGGGGAAGGCGACGTACGGCAAGGCGTACTTCGACACCATCGGGGAGCCGGAGCGTTGCCCCAACTGCGGTACACCCTTCGAGGTAGTAGATCAACAGGAGAGAGTCCACAGACTCAAGACCGATACCGATGAGGACGTGGTGCGCAAGCGCGACGCACTGCGCAAGGCGCGAGCGGACAAGCAGGGCAAACGCGAAGGGAAGCAGCGGCCCACCGATCCCCGGGCCGTACGGCAGCAGCGGATGCACGAGCTCAAGGCGGAGCTCGAAGCGCTCGAAGCGGCGGAGGCCGCAGGCGAGACACCGGCCACACCGGGGGCCACGCCGCGCGCCATCCTGCCGGACGCGGACGAGCTCAAGCGGCGCGGGATCAAGCTGGGTCCGTGAGGGGGATAGGGGGTCAAAAATCACGTCGATCTCGGCGCGGGCATGCGACCCCCAATCCTGGATTTTCGAGGTGGTACCGTTCGGCCAAGATTTTTTAGGAGGCGCAAATGAGCAGGCCGCAGGACATCGGGGACGGCGTGACGATCGAGCTCAAGACCGACGCACGGGACCGCTTCGTGGGGCTGCTGTGGCGGCACCCGTGCCGGGTGGGGCTACAGGACGGAGCGGGCTCTCGGGTGGGGGAGATCCTCTTCGACAAGCCGTGGAACCGGCAGGATCCGGCGCTCGCCGGACGGCACCTCTACGAGCTCGCCTCGTGGGAGCCGCTCACCATGCCGGAGTCGCTGCTGTGCCGGAACTGCGGGACGCACGGCTACATCCGCGAGGGCCGGTGGGTGCCGGTGGCGGAGGTGGCGAAGTGACCACGGAGGAGAAGATCCGGAGGGTGGAGGGGCACATCCGGTTGTGGCGACGGATCCAACTCGCGGCGGAGACTCCCAGCGCGGCGGCAGCGTGCGGGAGAGCGTTGGACGCGAGGTTGGACGAGTGGCGAGAGCTCAAGTCCGCCGCAGAGAGCGAGGCCGCGCGGTAGCGCTCGCGCTGCGTGACCAGCGGTCCGGCAGTCTTCGGCAGTTCCGGCAGTTTCCAACCTACTGTCCCCCACCTATATCTCACCCTCTCCCCACCTCCCCCTCAGATACCGACTATTGATAGGCAGGGAAAAGTAGCTGGTGAAACTGCCGGAACTGCCGGGTGATCATGGTGGATCTTCCCACCGTGGTACGAATCGGACATCTGCCGGTGGACACCTTCCCCGCTCACCCACCGTAGGGAGGATCCATGCCCCGGAAGGGCAGCGCGGGCCCCCGGAAGTCCCCCGGGCAGGCAGTGGACAAGCGCAACGGACAGAAGATCACCCTCCGCCCACGACAGCTCAAGCGCTTTGAGCTCCCGTTCGATGAGCTGGGCGATCGAGCGAGGGAGACGTGGGAGGCGTACTGGGACGATCCCGTGAGCGAGCTCGCCACGCCTGCGGACAAGCCGCTCTTGATCCGATGGATTGGGATGGTGGAGCGATACGAGATGTTCCTCCGGATGGCCATGGAAGAGCCGCAGGTCCGGGGGTCCACCGGGCAACCCATGGTCAACGGGTTCTTCAACGCGGCCAAGGAAGTCGAGATCCGGATTGCGCTGATCGAGGCGCAGTTGGGCATCGGTCCGAAGAACCGTGCGGCGCTGGGCATCGCGGTACTCTCCGAGCAAAGATCGTTGGCGGACCTCAACGCGGAGTATGAGCAGGACGGCGGAGAGCTCGATGGAGACGAAGACGAAGATCCCCGCATCCTTCCGGGCTCCGTCGAAGGGTGAGCAGTGCCAGAAGTGCGGGTGGGCTCCGGACGCCGGATCGCTGTGGCCCTCCCACGGCGGGATCGCTGTCCGGTGGATACACAAGAACGTGATCTTGGGTGAGGGCGATTCGTTCGGTAAGCCGTTCCGGCTCCGGCAAGATCAAAAGCTCTTCCTCTGGCGATGGTACGAGTTCTGCCCCAACTGCGATCAGTGGCGGTACAACCGCGCGCTCCGGATGGCGGCCACCGGGGACGGCAAGACGCAGTTCATGGCCGCGATCGTCTGCCTCGAATTCGCGGGCCCATCACAGATCGCTCCGGCATCCCCCAACATCCCGATCGCTGCCGCGAGCTTCGAGCAGGCGGACCTGCTCTTCTCCGCCGTCGCAACCATGCTGGGCAGTAGCGACCCCTCCACATCCCCCTCTCCGCTCGCGGGATTCTTCAACGTCTTCGACACCGAAGCCACCTTCGCGGACGGACGGCCCGGCAAGATCTTCCGCATCGCTGCGGTAGCAGGCACCAACGAAGGCGGCCTCCCCACGCTCTTCGTCTGTGACGAGCTCCACGAGTGGGGGGACATCGGGCAGGGATCCCGGGCCCGCGTTCACACCGTGGTTGGAAAGTCAACACTTAAGCGTCAAACACAACACGGATCCGGAAGGATCATCAATATCTCCACGGCGGGCTTTGATAAAGATCATTCTTTGTTAGGCGTGCTGTACAAGCATGGGCTCCGCGTGCTGCGTGATCAGTCCATCGACCCCCGGTTGCTCGTGGACATCCACGAAGCTCCGGACGGACTCGACTACACGGATCCGGAGCAGCGGGCCGTAGCCGTACGGGCCGCGAGCACGGGCGCGGATGTGATCTGGTCTGTGCAGGACCGGGTGGCCGCGTGGAACGACCCCACCGTGCCTCACCACGAGTGGATCCGGTACTACGCCAACCGATGGGTTGACGTGGCGGAGGGCTCGTGGCTACAGGACCACCCGGCAGCGTGGAGCAACTGCGCGGGGGAGTGGAAGAGCTCCCCGCGTAACCCCTTCGTGCTCGCGGTGGACATGGCGCTCAAGCATGACTCCGTGGCCGTGGTCCGGGTGGAGAAGCTGCGCGACGGACGCTTCGCCACCACGGCGCGGATCTGGGAGGCCAAAGATCACGGAGGCGTGATCCCCCACGATGTGGTCTGGGAGTACATCAAGGCGGAGGCCACCGGTAAGGGCTTCAAGTGCGTGGCGTACGACCCCCGTTACTTCGAGGTGCCCGCGAGGCTGCTCGAAGGCGAGGGGATCCCGGTACTGCAATTCGATCAGTCCCCGCAGCGCATGGGGCCCGCGTGCGGGGCCACCTTCAAGGCGATCATTAACGGGGAGATCGTCCACAACGGGGATCCGGACTTTGGCCTCCACGTCCGGGGGGCCGTGGCCGTGCCGCAGGAGCGCGGGGGATTCACCCTTAAGAAGAGCAAGTCAAAGACGCACATCGATGCGTGCGTGGCGATGTGCATGGGTGTGTGGGTGCTCGAAGCCATGCTCGATGAGCTGGAGAAGACGGAGAAGCTCGAAGGCGATCTCTTCGGGCGTCCGGAGTCCGTCTACGGCTCTCAGATGGCCGCAGAAGAGATCGAGGCGTGAGGGGATCCCGTCACACCGGGGGCCCTCCGTTCGCCCGTGTGTGGCAGCGTGAGGGCGCGTGGCGTATGCCATCCCGTGGTGCATGATGTACGCTCCCCAGTGACGATCTACCTTTCTCCGGGGGGACCTTGTGACCGTCCTGGAAACGTGGGAGCGCGCGAGCTCCAACATCGATCAGCGGGCCAAGACCCTCCGGCCACGGCAAGTAGCCCTCTTCGTCCTCGCAGCCGTCCCCGTGGTGCTGGGCTTCGTCGCCTGCCTCGTGTGGCGCGCGGTGTGGACGGCGTTCTCGTGGATCTGGGCCGCCGCGATCGAGGGGTGGGAGATCGGGCGGACGCTCACCCGTAAGGACGGCAGCGCGTGAGCTTTCTCGATCGCATCCGAGAGCGGCGGCAGCGTCTCGCGCATCCCGTGGCCACGGACCTCGCTCCCCTCTCCGACCGTGCCGGGTGGGGCCATGATCCCTTCCTGTTCATGCACGCGGACGCGGACAACTTCGTGGACCGGGTGGCCACGGCGGATGACGTCTTCTCCGTGATCAACCTCCGGGCCCGCCTCATGTCCGGGCTCAAGCTGGACATCTACCGGGGCCGTGGGACCTCGCGGAAGATCGTGGAGTCAGGCCCCGCGTACGAGCTCATGCAGCACGTGAATCCGTTCTGGACTCCGCTCCGGCTCTTCCGGCAGGACGAGCTTTCCATGGGGCTGTGGGGGCAATCGTTCTGGGCTGTGGAGAAGGACTCCACGGGGATGCCGGTGGAGATTTGGTGGCTCAAGCCCACGCGAGTCGTCCCCGTGCCGGACTCGAAGAACTACCTCCGGGGCTTCCTCTACAAGCCCGCCAACGGTGGCCCTGCAATCCCCTTCGCGCCGGACGAGATCGTGTGGTTCCGGTATCCCAACCCGCTCGATGAGTTCGCTCCCATGAGTCCCCTCGTGGCAGCGCAGCGCGCGGCGGAGACCGGATCCCACATGCTCGATTCCAACCGGCAGCTCTTCGCGCGAGGGCTGATGATGGGTGGCTTCGTGGTACCGGCAGGGGACAAGGTGAGCTTCACGCCGGAGCAGGCGGACGACCTTGAGAAGTTCCTCGATCGTCGCTTCACCGGCTCGAAGGGCGCGCATCGCTGGGCAGTCCTCCGCTTCGACGCGGGCTTCAAAGAGGCGCAGGTCTCCCCGAAGGACGCGGAGTTCGTCAACGGCATGAACATGACGTTGCGCCGCGTGTGCAACGTCTACGGTGTGCCGTCCCCCCTGGTCAACGATCTCGAATACGCCACCCTCGCCAACGTCAACGAGCTCCACAAGATCTTGTGGGCCAACGCGCTCAAGCCTGACGCGCAGCTTCGATCCTCGGAGATCACGGAGCAGTTCCTTCCGATGTTCCCGGGCCGGACACTCCACGCGGAGTTCGACTTCTCGCAGGTGGACGCGCTCCACGAGAGCGCCACGGCGGCATGGGACCGCGAGAGGCAGCAGATCGAGGCGGGTTCGATCACGATCAACGAGTGGCGGGAGAAGCAGGGTCTCCCACCCGTGCCGTGGGGCTACTCGTGGTGGGCCCCCGTCAACAAGGGTGCCGTGAACGGCCCCACCACTCCGGAGCCCGCAGCGCCGGAGGTGGACTCCGGAGAGGCCGCCGGAGCTCTGGCCAAGCTCGATCTCTGGCATCTCGACTTCAAGCACGGGCCGTTGACACTTAATGGTCACGGTAAGATCAACGGGCACGGGAGGACCCATTGAGCACGCGACTCACATTCACGCGAGGGACTCTCGCGTCCGCACCCCCGGACGCTCCCCTCACCTTCACCGCGTCGGCGGAGGGGGTGAACCGCTACGGCTTCTCGCTCAACTCGCGCCGTTGGAAGATCGACAACTTCAACGGCAACCCGGTGATCCTGTGGATGCACATGGACTACACGCCACCCATCGGCAGGGGCCGTGCGTCGCTGGCATCCCGGGCCCTCCGGACCGATGTCACCTTCGATCGGGCGGACCCGTTCGCCATGCAGATCGAAAACAAGTACCGTTCCGGCTTCCTCAACGCGGTGAGCGTGGGCTTCGACTTCGTTGACGACAAGGGGGCCCCCGTTTCGCGCTGGGATCTCACGGCGGAGGCGATCTACAACGAGGTCTTCTATGACCTCGCGGAAGTGAGCGCGGTCCCCGTGCCTGCGGACCCGCAGGCGCTCGTCCGGCAGCGCCACGCGCTCGCCATGGACTTCGGGTTCAGGCCCGACGAAGAGACCGAAGAGTGGCTCGCGGCCATGGGCTCGATGCGGCCCCGGGCTCCGCAGCCCTACGTCACCAACTCGTGGGATCCCTACCGCTTCGCGGGTGGTCCGGCCATGCCCATGATGCCCTCGATCCCCACGCTCCCGGGAAACTCGGAGATGGAGCAGCGGCTCTCCCGGATCGAGCGGATGGTGGAGCGCCTCTCCGCTTCGCGCGAGCCGGAGCCCGCACCCGTGGACGATCCGGACGACAAGCCGGACGAGCCCGAAGACCCTCCGGTGGACGATCCGGAGACCACGGAGCAGGACGAGGTGGACGAGTCGCTCGCCTCCGATCTGCTCTCGTCCCTCACCCTCGCCAGAGCGCAGGACTAGGAAGGAAACCCCATGTCAGGTATCACCCTCGATGCTCTGGCGCAGGAGATGCGGCAGAAGCTCGACGCGATCGGGGAGGACGTCTCCGATCGAATCTCGGACGTGAAGCTCAAGGGGCTCGTAGAGAACGTGCTCAAGGGGCTGCTCAACGATCCGCAGGGTGGCGAGTTCCTCCGTAAGCTCCGCTTCGAGGACGGCAACGGCCCCGCGATCGTCGGCACGAAGTACCAGCGCTGGGGGCTGGGCGTCGCGGACGTGGAGTTCCTCCACGAGCTCCAGACCTCGCTCACGGGCCAGAAGCGCGTGTCCTCCCCGGGCATCTACGGTGGGCCCTCTGAGGAGCTCACGCGGACCTTCGAGTCCATCTCCGGCGCGTACTACCTCCCGATGGACGAGGTCCGCAAGCTGGACAGGAAGGCGATCGATGATCTCTTCCCCCGGCTCCCCGTCCACATGTTCCACGGCAGGGACCGCGCGCTCGCGCGGAAGGGCGCGTGGGAGCAGACGGCGGCCTATCAGCGTGCGGTACTCGCCATGGACACGCAGGAGAGCGGCTACGGGCAGCAGCTCATCGGCGCGCAGTACGTGGGTGAGCTCTGGGAGGCCGCGCGGCGTGAGTCGCGTCTGTACGGCCTCATCGAGTCCTTCGAGATGACGGACCCCACGGCCTACCTGCCGGTGGAGGTGGACATCCCGGAGATGCTCTACGTGAGCGAGTCCGTGGCCAACAACTCCGCGAACTACGCCACGGTGAAGACCGGCTCGCAGCGTATCCAGGTGGACGCGAAGAAGTTCGTGATCCACCAGATGTGGAGCGGGGAGATGGAGGAGGACTCGATCATCCCCTTCGTCCCGTTCCTGCGTCGGCAGGCGGCGGCCTCGATCGCGCACTACTCGGACTCGCTCGTGCTCAACGGCGACACCACGAACGCGGCCACCGGCAACATCAATCTCGATGACGCGGACCCCGCCGACACGAAGCACTACCTCGCCTTCGACGGCATCCGGCACGCGGCGCTGGTGGACAACACGAACAACGACAACGACATGGCCGGTGGGGTCACCCTCGCGGCGCTCCACGCGCTGCGCGGTGACATGATCGACACCGCGCGCCTCGTGGATTGGGGTCACCCGGCCAACCCGGAGGATCTCGTCTACGTCGCGGATCCGGAGACGGCGGACCGGATCGCCATGCTCGATGAGGTGCTTACCGTGGACAAGTACGGTCCGCAGGCCACCGTACTCACGGGCGAGGTCTCCAAGATCGCGCGCCACCCCCTCGTGGTCTCGATGGCCATGAGCAAGACGGAGGCGGACGGCAAGGTGTCCAACACCCCCGGCAACAACACCTTCGGGCAGGTGGTGGCCTTCAACCGGCGCGGCTTCAAGACCGGGTGGCGTCGGCGCGTCATGGTGGAGACGGAGCGGCTTCCCGCCACCGACCAGACGCGGTTGGTCTACTCGCTCCGTCTCGGCTTCGGTCGCTTC
>SMFC01000003.1_pt1 | contig 49620 bp, 68 predicted proteins | sample 2456331 | NCBI WGS metagenome assembly SMFC01 (sample SAMN10132608, study PRJNA489261) | soil metagenome | isolation source: day120 control-loamy sand soil ammended | place: USA
TGGTGGGCAATCTTGGCCGCGACCCAGAAGTACGCTACAGCGCAGAAGGCTCGGCCATCTGCAATATTTCCATTGCCACGACCTCGCAGTGGAAGGACCGTACCTCTGGCGAAAAACGCGAGGAAACGGAATGGCACCGTGTGGTGTTCTATAACCGTCTGGCTGAAATCGCGGGTGAATATCTGCGCAAAGGCCGTCCCGTCTACGTGGAAGGCCGTTTGCGTACCCGTAAGTGGACCGGTCAAGACGGACAGGAACGCTTCACCACCGAGATCATTGCTGAACAGATGCAAATGCTGGGTGGCCGTGAAGGTGGCGAAGATTACGGCGCCTCCTCACAACCTGAGCGTCCACAACATCAAGGACAGCAGCGCAACAACTACGCCGACGCCACCGGGCGCGGGCAGCAGCAAAGACAAGCGCCGCCACCCTCGTCCGGAAATCTAGCCGATATGGACGATGACATTCCATTCGCCCCACTGCTAGCGCGCAACGCTTACTGCATTTAAAGGAATACACCCATGTGGTTTAAAAACCTGCGTATTTATCGTCTGGATACGGCGTTTTCCATGTCCGCTCAACAACTGGCCGAAATGTTGGCCAAGCATCAATTCGCCCCTGGCGGCAGCCAAGAACCCTTAAGCCTGGGCTGGGTGCCGCCGCGTGAAGGTGGTGGGCTGGTCCATGAAGTGAACGGCCAGTATCTGATCTGCATGCGTGCTGAAAAGAAGCTGCTGCCGAGCGCTGTGGTCAACCAGGCAGCACGCGAGAAGGCCCGCGAAATTGAAGAGCAGCAAGGCTACAAACCCGGCCGCAAGCAGATGAAGGAAATCAAAGAGCAGATCATCATTGATTTGATGCCCCGCTCTCACGCTGTGCAGCGCGACACCATGGTGTGGATCGACATACGAAACCACTGGTTTGTGATTGATGCCGCTGCCGTAGCAAAGAGTGATGAGGTCTTGGGCCTGCTGGCCAAGAGCGTGGAGCCCTTCCCTGTGCAGCCGCTGTATACCGAATGGTCACCCGCTGGAGCTATGACGGCCTGGCTGGCAGATGGTGACGCTCCCGCTAACTTCACCATTGACCAAGATGCAGAGCTGCGCTCCACCGGCGATAGCGGTGCTGCCGTGCGCTACGTGAAGCAAAGCGCCGACATTGACGAAGTGCGCAAGCACGTTGAAGCCGGCAAGCAATGCACCCGTTTGGCCATGACCTGGGCGGATCGCATCAGCTTTGTGCTGACCGATGCACTGGACGTCAAACGCGTGGCCCCACTGGACATCCTGACTGAAAAACAAGACGTGACAGCCGTCAACGATGACGAAATCTTTGATGCCGACATGACCTTGATGACCTCCGAACTATCCGGCTTATTGAGTGATCTGGTTAACGTTTTGGCTGGAGAGAATAGCCAATAGGTCAGGGCTATGTAGATCGTCTCGAATTTCCTTCGCCTCATCAATCAACCGCTGCATTCCACTCAAGCAGATTTCTGAGTATTCAGGCAAAAAATTTTGATGATTTAAATGAACTTGGTGGATTTTGTCGCTGAAATCCAGAGCCAATTTCGAGAGCACAGGCTGATACTTTACAAAAGCAATTTTTTCCACCATTTCTCGTAACTGATCTAGACGCTCAGGGCGAAATGGTAAGCCTGCACTGGATCCGCCACACTCCCTGTTCTCAGACGCTCGAATCATCTCTTTAATAGCCAGGTCTGACAAGCTTCTTAATTGCTCAATCATTTCGCCACGAATACTTTGCTCACGCATCCGTATTCGCTTGCTCTCAAAGGCACGTTCTCTATGAAAAATATATCCAGTCATCAATATTGCGCCGATTGATCCAACAGCTTGTACCCAAGCGGCGACATGACCCGCCTCCTTGATTGGGTTCACAAACAAGGATGTCACAACCGCAGAAATGAAAATAGACACTAACAATATTTTTACGAAAAAACGCCAGTCCAATTGTTGCTCCCACATTCAAAAGGTTTCAGCACTTCTGCCCGCAAGGATCATAGCCGAACCTCTGTGGCTAAAACATAGGATGCCTCCCCTATGAAGCATCACGACTACAGCAACACCCCATAACCCCGCTTGATTTACTCAACCGGGGTTTTTCTTTTCTAGGATCAACCCATGACCACCAAGCAGTTTTTGTTGCCCATAGCCTCGGAGATCACGGTCGATCTTTTCGCAGGCGGTGGTGGCGCGTCTACCGGGCTGGAGCAAGCCCTGGGACGGCACGTTGATATTGCCGTCAACCACGATCCAGAGGCCATTGCCCTACACACCATCAACCATCCTCAGACCGAGCACTATGTCAGCGATGTGTTTGAGATCAATCCACATGTTGCTACACGCGGTCGGCCTGTCGGCCTGCTGTGGGCCAGCCCTGACTGCAAGCATTTCAGCAAGGCCAAGGGCGGCAAGCCGGTTTCCAAACGCATCCGTGGCCTTGCCTGGGTCGTCGTCAAATGGGCCAAGGCGGTCCGCCCCCGCGTGATCATCCTTGAGAACGTAGAAGAGTTTCAAACCTGGGGGCCACTGACTGATGACGGTATGCCCTGCCCTGAGCGCAAGGGCCAGACGTTCCATCTCTGGAAAGAGCAGCTTCGTGCCCTTGGGTACCGCCTAGAATACAAGGAGCTGCGGGCCTGCGACTACGGCGCTCCCACCATCCGCAAGCGCTTCTTTATGGTTGCTCGGTGTGATGGCCTGCCCATCGTATGGCCGCAGCAGACGCACTTTGCCAAACCAGCCAAGGGCCAGCTGGCCTGGCGCCCAGCATCGGACATCATCGACTGGTCCATCCCATGCCCAAGTATCTTTCTCACAAAAGAGGAAGGGCGAGTTCTAGGAGTTAAGCGCCCCCTGGCTGAAGCAACATGCCGACGCATTGCAAAGGGTGTGATGAGGTATGTGGTGGAATCGGCCAACCCGTTTATCGTCAGCATTGCCAACTGGTCTGGCGAGAGCATGCGCTCCACCGAAGATCCTCTCTCGACTGTGACTGCCAACCCAAAGGGCGGTCATCATGCTGTGGTCGTACCCACCCTGATCCAAACCGGTTACGGGGAACGGCCAGGACAAGCACCGCGTGTTCCAGGCCTGGATAAGCCGCTTGGCACTATCGTCGCGTCGCAGAAACATGCTGTTGTGGCTGCGTTTCTGGCAAAGCATTACACCGGCGTAGTGGGCAGCGACCTGCAAGACCCTATTGGCACAGTCACTAGCGTTGATCACCACAGCCTGATCACGGCCAACCTGATTCACATGGGGCACGGCGAAGGCAAAGCAGGCGGTAAACGTTTCAGCCACGGTATCCGCGATGTTGAGCAACCACTAAATACCGTAACGGCCTCTGGCTGCCCAGCAGGTCTGGTGACAAGCCATCTGGTGAAGCTGCGCAACAACCAATTCGGCCAGAGCCTGGAAGATCCCATGCCGACACTGACAGCCGGCGGTGGCCATGTGGGCGAAGTACGCGCCTTCCTGCTCAAGTATTACGGCACAGACCAAGATCCGCAGATGGGTGAACCGCTGCACACCGTGACCACCAAAGACCGCTTCGGCCTCGTCACAGTGCATGGCATTGACTATCAGATCGTGGACATTGGTTTACGCATGCTCTCCCCGCGTGAGCTCTACCGCGCTCAGGGCTTCCCTGACTCGTACATCATCGACCGCAAACCTGACGGCAGCCCGCTCACCAAAACGGCTCAGGTTCGCATGTGCGGTAACAGCGTCTGCCCGCCCTTGGCGCATGCCCTTGTGCAGGCCAACTACTCCGATCAGCAGATCTCCCCTCGGGAGAAAGTCGCATGATAACGAGGATTAATCTGGAAAAACAGCTAAGCGCTTACATCTCAAGCGGAGTCATCGTACTCATGCCAAATAAAATTTATAGATATCTGACTTAGCACGTGCAACATCTCGTCAATGTAGTCGTGCAGCAAATAATCTGATAAACCGTTCCCGTCCCACACCAGCCCTCCTTCAAGCCTATCTTGTATTTCTGCGTACAAGGTGGCGGCCCTACTAATGCAAAAAACCCAAGCTTCTCCATTTTGAAACTCATGAACTCTCTCTAATCGCAACGCTAGAGAGTCCACTTTAAGGCTTTCAAGGTTCCTCCTTACCGCTTTGCAATCGCTCTCTCTCCATGAGGAAGGAGTTTTCTTAACTTCTCTTAGCTTTGCTTGCAATTTACGAAGTGAGTTTGCAGCTCTATTCCCCCATTCGCTGAGAACGTGGACCTGAGTGTCGATATATTTTTGCTTTTCTTCGTTTGCTCTATTTATTTCCTTCCTGGATAAGCCGAGAGAAATAAATGCCGCATAAACGGCCCCAAAGGCTGCCCCCACCGTTCCTACAGCAGTCAAGAACGACAAAATAAAGTTAGTTTCGCTTGGGTATCTAGCCCCATTCCAACCGATAGCGATTCCAGCAATCAAGCCTATAGCTAAACCAACAAATAGGGTGGCAAGCATTTGCCACTCACAGGCACATTTTTCTTTCTGCATTCCCCTCTCCGTCCCATTAAGGCACCAAGTGTAACTCTTCGTGCGTTTCTTTCCGTGCCTGCACCGACGTGAGGCGTCTTCATAAAAGGACAGTCATGAACACCCACCCGCACAACCAGGCGCGGTCTACCTCGCAAGAAGCGTTCAACCTCGATCGAGCAGCACAGGTCTACGGAACACGCGCATTCATCCCGGTGACCTCGAAAGCCGCCCCCAATCCTAATTACCCGCAACTGAGGGAGAAGAAACGATGAGCACAGACACACAAAACAGCGCACCTGTGAGCGTGGAGCCGATTGTGACCCTGAACGGCGCTCAGTTGCTTCAAGCCCTCGATTTCATCGCCCCTGACCGCGACACCGACCCGACGCAGTTAGAGGGTGATGTGTCGATTTTGTATGGAGCTGGGCATGCGGGAAGTGGCTATTACTGCTACCTCACTGACTACCCAGACGAGGGCGCGATCATGCTGGACGCGGAAACTGCGGACGACCTTATAAGCTCGGACTCAGACCCAGCACTTACACAGCAGACGCTTGACGATGTGAAAGCAGGTATCCCAGCAAGGGATGCAGAGATTGCAGCGCTGCGTAAGGAGATTGAGGCTCTGCAGGTCGCCCAGGCTCAGCAACCTGTAAGCGGTGCTGATGGGGCTGGTTTAAAGGCGGTAGCCCATGAGCTAAAAATTCACCCTGAGCCATTCAAGGATCTGAGCAGCGGGGCTAAAACATCCGAGGTTCGCAATTGCGCGGATCGACAGTTCAACGTAGGGGATGTTGTGCGGCTGCGAGAGTATGAAGACGGGTTTTACACAGGGACTGAGCTGTACCGCACTATCACGCACATCCAACACGGCTATGGAATGCCGGAGGGTCTTTGTGTTCTTTCTTATGGTCAATATCAATTGCGTGACGCCGTGCAAATGATCGAACCATCCAGGGACGACGCGATGGAACGCGCGCTGTCGGAGCTGGTGGACAAGATCATGCCAGGACTGGATACCGGGGATCTGTTGGCTGACGCGGCCACGGCCAGCAAGGCACTGGATACTCAACCATCCGGGAATGCCGGAGAGTTGCCGCCATTGCCAAAAGGGACTTGCGCAACAGAAGTGGGTGGAAGCGAACACAATCCGGAGATCTATTTTGAAAGCGATATGCGGGAGTATGCCCGCGCCGCACTCGCCCAGCAGGACGCCGACAAGGTGGATGCGGAGCGATACAGATATCTGAAAGCACGTGGCAGCCCTAGTTACAACATCTACTCGCAGCCAGAGATATGCCTGCGAATCGAAAGCCAAGAGAATGCAAGAGTGGAATGGATGAAAGCGGTTGAAAGCAGAGCTGGCCTGGACGCCGCTATCGACGCAGCCCGTAAGGAGCAGGCATGAAGCTCTTGTGCCGCCTCTTAGGGCATAAGCCCGACCCATGGTTCCACCTCCCGAGCCACCCCGAAATAGGCTCACCGTACTACGACGGAGTGATCCGTGCACACCGGGATTTACGGGTCCAGTGCCAGCGATGCAACTCCATGTACACATTGGGTAAGGTGATCGACCCTCTCCTTTCTGGGCAGGCTGGGAAAGAATTTTACGACCAACGACGCAAGGAGCTGGCATGAAAGCCGGTCGTTTCTCAAACTCATGGCGTGGGAACGGCGTTTTCATATCGTTCTGGCGCGTGCTGATTGCTCTGCGCTGGAAGTGGCATCTTGATTACATCGAACCGCCAGGAAAGCCAGGGTATCGCCGCTTATACGTTGGGCCAGTGGAGCTTGAAATCAGACCATCCCGTAAGGAGCCAGGCCAGTGACCGAATCAATCACGGCCCTACTCGCCGTGACCGCTAAAAAATGGTACCTACCCGGCCGCGTGCCGGGTTTTTGATGGGGGATGCAATGCTATCCGTGACAGAGGCTGCAAAGCGCCTGGGAGTTTCGGCGCGCACCGTATACGATCTTGCCGCGCCTGCAGGGCCTATCCCCTGCCATCGAATCGGGCGCAGGATTGTTTTTTCAGATGTTGATTTAACGGAGTATCTACAGCAATGTCGATTTACAAAGATAAAGCACGAGGTTGCTACGTTTTTGAGTTCGACCGACAAATTGAAGGCCGAAGGGTCCGGGCTCGAAAGCTACTTCCGAAAACGTGGACGCGAACCCAAGCTGACACCTACGACCGCAAAGAGTCAGACCGTCTTTACGCCATTGCAACTAGTGTCGAGCAGCGCCAGTACCTCATCGAGGAAGCCGTCGCAATCTACCTGAAGGAGCGAGTACCGCATTTAAAGTCCGGGGAGAATATTATTGGCGAGCTGGCGCATATGTTCTGGGCCTACAAAGGTAAGCCAATGTCCGCTTTAGTAGAGGCCTGCAAAGAATACACTGCGAAGGCACGGAAGGAAGATGGCTCTAAGCTGGCAGCCGCTACTCTCCGAAACCGCATCCGGTACCTGACAAGCGCCTGCCGATACGCTTGGAGGAACCATGGCATGGCTGAGCATGATCCAGCTGACCGCGTGATGGCACCCACGGTGAAAAACGAGCGCAAATTCTTTATTGACCGGCAGAAGATGTTGAGTCTATGCCTGGCCTGCAGGCATCGGCCCACACGAGCAGCAATACGTATAGCGTTCTACAGCGGGATGCGGATGTCGGAAATAAGAAAGGCTGAACGTATCGACGGCCTATTTGTTCTGCATGATACGAAGAACGGCGAGCCTCGCCACGTACCAATCCATCCTCGGATCCGCTGCTGTGCCAACATCGCCCTACCCGATCAGAGTCGTATATCCAAGCATTTCCGCGATGCCCGCAAGGCTGCCGGCATGGAATGGCTACGCTTCCACGACCTGCGGCACAGCGCCGCAAGTGAAATGATTAACGCTGGCGTTGACCTATATACTGTGGGTGCCGTTCTGGGTCATAAATCAGCTGTCAGCACCAAACGCTACGCACACCTTGCAACCTCATCAATTCGGGATGCCCTGGAGCAGATTGGACGAAAAAAAGTTGCATAAAATGGTGGGGGAAATATTGACGCACTGACGGCAAAACTCCGTATCTGGCGCGCTTCCCGCGAATGGGAAATCAAGCACGCATGCGGGTTTGCAGCTCCTGTGTAATCTGCGGCACTTACTCATAATCCGTTGGTGCCGTGTTCGACTCACGGGGGGGGCACCAGAATTCATGCGGGTTTCATTGAAATTTTGAATCTCGCGCAAAATACCAGTGGGGGAAATATTGACTCCCCGACAAATCGCCCGCCATAGAGCGGGCTTTTTTGCGTCCACTTGCCGCAACACCTGTCAAGCCATTCAGTGCTAAATTACTGTTTTTATATACAGCAATTTAATTATGGTCAGGCAAAACAAACCGGGCATGAGCGCCGAGCAGCTCAAAGACATACTAGCCAGGCGCGGGCAAGATCCCGAGGTACGCTTGTTGCTGCAGGAGATCTCATACATGCGCCGCATCCTGCGTGAGGCAGACCAGTTCTTGGTGATGATCGAGGATACGCCCTGGCATGACCAGAGAAAACAAAGGATGTATGAAGGCCTCGCGATTGCCGTGCGGCAGCATAAGGCTGTAAAAGAATGGCGTAAGCAACAAAAGATGGTAGCTGAGTTAACGCGAGTGCATCAAAACTGAGGTGCAATATGTGTGGACGAATTAGACAGGCCCGCGAACCGGTTGACTATATAGAGTCGTTGAACTGGAACCCTCACGATTTGGGCAAGCTGACAGACGGACTGAAATACAACGTGCCACCTGGCACCCAGCCTCTTGTCATGCACCAGCTCGGAGACGGCAGCAACCAGATTGATCGCTTATTCTGGGGCTACAAGCCTGAGTGGTACAAACGCTCGCCGGTGATCAATGCCCGCCTGGACACAATCTTGAAGAAATCACCCATGTGGCGGGCCCTACTCGGCAAGCGAGTACTTGTCCCGGCTGATGGATGGTTTGAGTGGACGGGAGAAACTGGCGACAAGCAACCATGGTTTATCCATGCCAAGGACGATGAGTCGATCTATATGGCCGCGATCACAGCTTGGCAGCCAGGCAAGGTGGATGACGTTGAGCACGGCTTTGCTATTGTCACAGATGCATCAGCTGGCGGGATGGTAGATATTCACGACCGTAGACCCGTAGTTCTGACACCTGACGCGGCAAAGGAATGGACTTCGCCGGACACAAGCATTGAATCAGCGCTGGAACTGTTGAGCACGTCCAGGCCTGAGACTGCTTTTAAGTGGCATCCGGTAACCAAGCAAATGAGTAATGTGAAGTACCAAGCGCCGAACACAGGCCACCCAACCGCTATCTAACAGGACAGACAGGAATCGAATCTGTTTTTTAGGGAATTAGTTGGAATTTAATGGCTTGGTCACTGGAAATGACTGCTTTATATTCCATCTAATTCCGCAACTGTGTCAGGATTTTTGTCATGCTTCTCTGCTCGTGGGCCGGCAGACCGAGTTAAATCAATCGTCGGCAGGCGCTCAAACTACTAGGCCCGCTCTGCCCATATGCATCGAACAGCTCCTGACTCTCGACACGTAGAAGCTCTTCGTGCCCAAGTCCGTGCAGATCGCCCCGGATTAAATCGCCGATGGTCAGCTCAACAGAATCTAATAGCTCGAAAACGGCATAATTCCCGTCTTCAATTTCAACAATGAACATCCCCCTTTGATGATTAAAAGCTATGATGCGGCCTTTATATGTCATTCTTTCCTCCCGAACTGTAATTTAAGCCTAAGCTTAATAGAAAAAAATGAATCTTATAATAATATATAGCGGAGTATTGTTATTTGGTTTTTTCTTGTCTCTCACTCCGATACCCTACCTCCCATGCCTTCTGATTCCAGGAATATATTCTCAATGGAAAGTTGGTGTGGTTTGGGCATTAATCGCGTTGGTTGGCAGCGCCACTTTTATCGCGTTCCCCTTCGTGCTTATTTGGCTCATATATCAAAAGCTGGGCTTTGCTGGCGCTGCCGTCTTCTCAATAGCAATGTATTCTATTTCTATCTGGGGAATCATAGAGAAGGCATTGGCACGCATCCGCACCTAGAATCAAAGGCAAAGCCGAACCCACGTTATAGCCTCCACCTCAATATAGCGCACTACTCTGACTGTCTCCGCACCAGTGGTTGACAAAAACATCCCATTTTGTCGATTTGGTTGCGGCGATCTGATAGCTACTTTTGCGGCATCTCATAAGCCCCACAGTTTCACGGTGGCGCAACAGCACAGAGCCCATAGGCCACCAGCACCTGAGCCAGCACCCAAGCCTGCCAGGCATCGTAATCGCCCGACGGCGGATCAGGGAGAGGCGAACAGAACTAGGCTATCTGCCTTTTTGACTACAATTGGCCAGTAAGAGGCATGTAACATCCCAGTTAAGTTCATCTCTTCAATCTAAAGGTGGCCCGTGTTGTCTGTATCTGAGCTCATTCTTTCAGGCTATCAACTCGCATTAAATCAGCAAGAGGCTGTTACTCAGTCGTGGGTTATGGGGTCGCACAAGCTCGGGAGCAAGTTGCCCGGCTCGTTGCTCTGCGTGTCTGTCCAGCGAGCAGGCCGCCTCGATGCTGTGCTTAGGTGCATGGAGGATGAGCACACAAGCGCCGCCTTGCGCGAAGAGATACGCCCGTGGATAGCAGAGCCCTTAACGTCACTCTCCGAGATGTGGATAGGGCAAGTCTATGAAATACTTCGATTGACCCTGGAGCGAAAGTTAATTGCAGATAGCGATTTTTTTGAGGCATTAGCACATGATTTCAGACTCTTGCGCATACCGATGGAGAAACACGAGATAGCGCAAGACCGTAGTTTGATGACGCCTGTACCCATGTCTCGCACTCCTGCAGCAGAAGGTGATGTTGATTACCACTATGACAAAAAAGACCTATTGCGCGCGCACATCATGCCAACCAGGAGTTCGCAGCGTGGTTCTATACAGTGGCTTGCGATAGATATTTCGGCTGCTATGAGCCAGCGATGGATCGAACGCCGAGACTTATCCGACCGAGTCCTGCAACTACTGCGTGCTTAGCAAGAGCTGCCCTAACGGGAAAGATGAACGACCGTTCAGCGTCGATACCGGACACCCAGGATGTGGCGCAGTTATGCCCGACTGCATATCTTCTATTTTCGGCACACCCTCCCCCAGGTCTCCGCCTCCGTTTCCACATAGCGCACCACCCGCACCGGCGTAGCGTCAATCTCGGCATCAGAACGCCACTGGAATGGCCGCTGGGCTGCAGAGCAGTAGCTACCGCCCTGCTGTGTCGCGCAGCCGCTTACGAGCACGGTCACGCACAGCATCATCATCCAGGCGCTCAATCGTTTCAGCTGCATCACGTCCTACCTCCACGGCGGCCATGTCCGCCTTTGTTTGTTTCTGCTCTGCCTGCACCCTGCCCTGACGCCGCCCGACCTGCAGCAGCGCCAGAGTGGCAATGGCCAGGCCACCCAGCAGGCCCAGCCAGCCTGCGACCCTGCTCCACAGTTTTGCCATCATGCTGCACCTGCGATGGCTTTCTTGGCGCGTTCCCACCGCATCTGCCGGTCAGCCAGGCCATTTGTGCCGCCGTTGATGCGCCTGGTTAGTGCGACAAAATCGCCGCCGTCGGCGAGCTGATTGCAGCCATGCGTCTTCCACCACCACGCTGCTGAACGAGCCGCCAACACCCGCTCCTCCAACAATTGAGGATCTGCTACGACATCTACCACCAAGCCTTCAGCAGCACGCTGGTAGTTGTCTCGCCCCGTGATCTGAATCAGCCCACGCCCACGGAATCGAAAGCCATCACCGGACTGCGTGTTGCCTAAGTCGGCTCGGCCCTCGTAGCGCTTTTGTGCTGTTGTCGGCCCCCATAGCTCACGCGTCCAAATGAAACCACCCGACTCATGACCGACCTGAGAGAGAAACGCGGCAATGCGTACCGGCCCAACAATGCCGAACTCCAAGCAGGCGGCACGCACATGCTCATACCAGTCGCGAGCCATTTCGGCAGACAGGCCAGTGGCGGCCTGGAACACGGCCAAGTTAAGCCACTCGATCAGCTTGGGCTCAACCGGTGCGGGTACATGCTCCGCTTTCTGTGGGCGAAAAAAAAGGGCTAGCAGGCCCGTGATAAATTCGATCAGCTTGTTCACTTACTTCCCCTTGCTAGATCTTGAATTTCGCCAATTACCTCGGCGATATCGGCTTTGCGCCGCTTGTCGAAAAAGTTAAATGCCCAGCGCACCACGGCCCACCCTGGCAGCCCACATGCGAACGCTAAGCCAAGCATGGCCACCAAACCCACGGGATTGTTTGCCCAGTGATGCAGCTCGTACTGCTGGATTACTGCGGCGCCGCCCGAGATAGAGGCCACCACCGTACTGATTACGCCCACGATCCATTCAGACTGAGTGCGCGGCCGCAGAATGCACATCACCACCAGCGTGGCCAGGCCCGCGCCAATGGCCCCCATCCCTGCTATTCCTCCCATTGCTTTCCAGACGGCCAGTCCAACAGCCGATGTCCCCGTGCTTGTCGGTTCCAAGTCCTTCCCCTTGTGTAATACGGTCGGCATAGCTGTCTCCCGTGAGTCCCTGCCTGACGGCAGGCATACGAACCTGCGGATGCAAGATCAAAAAAAGGCCATCACATGGACGGCCTACCATTACCCTATCGCTTCAATAACGCTGTACGTGCCGTTGGGCTTGACCGTTACGGCTCCTGCCTGCGTGTTCAGAACCGTGTCATTGGTCCCGGTGTCGGTCGGCATGCCCCAACGATACCCACCCCTCCACTTGTAAGTGTCTCCGTCCACAAAAGTCTTGGGGTCCGAGTAACTAAACATACGGGGGTAAATTTTGGCCCCGTTGACGTTCGAGTGATCCCAAAGGGTATTGTTCGGCGCAAGGTTTTCACGATTGCCAACACCGTGATCCAGATCGACCCAGACAGACATTTCGCCCGCAATGGGATGGCGAATCGACACGCCTAAAACACGTGGGTACTGCGCTTTGGCTCCACTTGTAAATGCCCCGACAGGCATGGCAATACGAGAGTCCGTGTTTCCGCCCCAGAAGAGGTAGGTGTTCTTTTCGATTGGCGTGAGGCCTGCCATGTACGCCTGGCATGCATTGTCTGCATAAACCTTCACCGATTCACGAAAAGTGACCGTATTGGAAATCCAAAGGCCGTCGACGCCCAAATCGTAGACATAATTCTGGTCAAGGACGAAACGTCCGGTTTGGAATGTGTTGAATGCCTTGACGGCGATACTCCCAATGCAGCGGACACGCCGGGCACGGACCTTCAAACTCTTCGCCAGGTCAATTGCGACACCATCCACGAGGATCATTAGCTCGCCTTGCTGAGCCGTGGGGTCTCCGGTGTCGTCACCATTGGTCCCGTGCGAGCCGGACGAATATCGGTTAACCGGCACTTTCGCGGTGCGATCTACCAAAGCTGACGTACCGACTTGAACTTGCAAGACATCACCCAAAGCCGCAGAACCCTTTACGTTTACTGCGTAATAGCCCAAGGCATTGACCGTAGACGTGCCGACGGCCACGCCGGACTTGTACGCAGTGACCGGGTTGCCCGGGGTCAGGTTTTCGCCAGCAAATGACTCCACCACGATATCGGTGTCGTTCACAGCCTCGACAGTCACGGGAGCATGGTAGTCGCTGAGGGCCTCTGTCCGAATCGTCCAATCCGCGTTTTGCACTGATACGAGATCCCCAAGGCTGCTGTAAGCATCTGCAAAGCTGAACCCGAGGGGCGTGAAAGTGTTGTTCACGGCCTTTCGAGCGAGGTGCACGCGGTACCACTTGCTCCCCGCCTTGTAAGAAACCATCAACTTATTATTGGTCGGCGAATAGTCGATCAGCACATCGCCTTCCCACCACTCCAAGCCAGACCGGTACTCGTAGACGGCAGGCAGCAAACGCGTATTGAATCCGTTATTCCCCTTGTTGGCGTTAATCGCCGTTCCATCGGCTGGCATTTTGTCGACGTCAAACGTCAGGTAGACGGTCGTTCCATCATCCAGGGGACACGGAACAGCGAACGTCTGCAGGCCGCCTTTCGACCGATCTGGAATGATGCGAACGCCCAAATCGTTATAAGTGACGATGTTTTGCTCGTACCCTTCGGCCATGCGATCGTCGGGGATTCGAGCGATTGTCACCCCGTAGTTTGGGTTTTGACCTCCAGCATCTGCGCCATTCCCAATGAATGAAACGCGATAGGAATAGCCCTCACGGGCCCCTCTCACGCGAGCATCCACCAAAGCAGATCGCAAATACGGGTGAACGTTTAGCGGTGAGGCGCTGTCACGCGAGATAATTCCCATGGGCGCAACTTTTCCTGAGTTAATCGTGTAGCCATCTCGCGCCGCCGTGTCGGCCGCAGTGGTGGCGGCTTCAGAGGGGCTTGGAAAAGTAGAGTAGTTAGACGGATCAATAACCCAATTTCCGCCGACCTGGGCGGCTATAGACACCACCGCTGTACCGTATGGAGGGAGCTTGGACAGATCGATTGTCAGTTCGAGAGTTTCTCCGCTAGCGGCGTCCACTTTGATGGTGCGCCGTTGAACGCCACCGACGCTGTAATCAAAGGCTAGTCCGACGGACGAGGTCTCTGAGTGAATGATCTGTCCTGCGCCCGTCGTCGCGAATGTATTGATCAGGCAACGCTCGATACGAATACCCTGCCCCGTCGGCCCACCCAGCGACGCGCTGCCGTTGCCCAGGACTGCGATGCGGTAAAAATAAAGCGGGTCTGTGTTATAGACACGGGCGTCCAGGATGGCATTAGCCAATTCGGCGCGCTGAACGAAATCGTTGCCAGCACGAACTTTGCGTAAATACGGATAAGCTTTTCCTGAGTTGATCGTGCGCGAGTCCTGCGCCATCAAGCGCTGTACGTCAATTGAATTGGCTGGCTGCACGCCAGACCAAATCCACTGTGATCCATCCGATACCCAGATGCCGTTATTAGCCGCATCGGGGTCGTTAGTTACTTGAGCTACAGCGCTTTTGGGTTGCGGCTGGGCAGCGTCCGCTTCTGCCTTCGTCAGATACGTCTGCATGCTTGCAGCCTGACGGGCAATCTCCATGACTCGTTCTTTCCAGGTCAGCAGCGTTTCAACATCGACCCCGTTTCGGTTTAGGTTGACCTCATCAGTCTCCCCATTGATGAATTTCCGCCAAACATCAGTATCAATGCCGAAGCCGCGCAGTTCTTGCAATGTCGGAAAGCATTTTTCTGCCATCTCGTTTACCCATAAAAAAACCCGCCGTGAGGCGGGTTAGGTGGTGTTGGTACTTTGGTTATTACTGCCGGTACATGCCATCTTTGGCGTAATACCTGCGGTCATAATTCACCGCACTTAATCGGACGTTGAAGCCGTCGATTGGGTCCTTAGTCGTGACGATAAAAGGTGCTGCTTGGCGCTGCTCTGTGCCGCTGCCAATGATGTAGCCCGTTGGCTGTGCGCTGCTAGTCACAATCGGCACACGGGGTGGCCTGCTGAGTAGTGCCCAAAAATCTTCATCAGCTGAGCCAATCGGGATGCCCTCTGTCTGCCCATCTGAGTTTTGGATAAACATCATGTGTGGCCCTGGCTGGCTCCAGTCCATCGGCTGCGACAGCCGCACAGCCAAGCCATCGACAGCGGTCACATAACCGCCCTGCTCGCCAGCTTTGGTCGTGTCCGAGCAAAGAATGCGCTGGCCAAGCACCAACATGCTGGCTTCACTTAGGCAATCCCGCTCCATGGTCGTATGCTGGTGCTGGATCTTGTTCCAGGCCCGCCATGCATGTAAGTCTGCCTGCTTATGGCTACGCACCCCTATTACCTCTGGCTTATCTGGCTTAATTGCCGACCGGTCAGGAAGGTAAATAGATACGACGGCATCATCATCGGGCGAGACATACTCCATCTCAACGCCATCCCATCCCTCTTTAGGGCCGAATGAAAACTTCCGCGACTCAGACCCAGGCAGCGTATTCCGATGATTAAACAGCAACGAGCTATCGTCAGTCTCACGCTCGAAGAACAGCCGTAGCTGGCTTCCTTGCCGGTATGCTTGGCAAAATATCGCATTGGCAACAGCTTGGAACGTCTCTTCAAACGACATTTCTGACTTATCGAACGTGTAGCAAAACTCGGCTGCATCTGGAATGCCGAAGTAGTCGACGATTTCCGCGACAGTTGCATAAATGCCGTCAATATCAATCTCAGCCATGCCCCTGTTTCCAATTCTTGGGTCCAGGGCAATTGCGCAGAGAATATCGGCAGCATTGCGTGTTGAGTGCAGCGTGGACGTAAACCCATCACCTTCCCGCAGTGGAATCTGCCGCGTTACCAACAGGTTCAACTTGCGTTCTTTGACAGCAAGAGCGCCGTCAGTCGCGAAAGTGGACGCCAGAACGGTAGTCACATCGCCAAAATGAGGCTGATCCACCTGTGAAGCCGCATACAAGTCCCGCCATTTCACCTCGTCAACGATCTGGCCGTCAAAGCTCGTATCCGAGTCGCTTGTACGAATCATGCGGAACTGCCACTTGAGCGACTCCATCCCCAGATCAACGTTAAGCGTGGCTGCCCGAGTAGAGCGCGATGTGGCCGAGCCCTGGACTACACCATCAAACACCCGAGCGCTGGCCGTAGGGTTGCCCACGGCATCGAGCGGCACTGCCTCCAGCCGTACAGCCACATCCCTGCGGTACTGCTGCTGGCCGTTGTCGGCATACAAGCCATTCAGGGCCACGATATTGCAGATCGCACGGCTAATCGGCGTTGCTGACTCTACCGTCATCCAGCCTACCCACCGTTCCTTCTGTGCCTGCACGGTGACAATCAACTCGGGAGAGACCCCGCCGTACTCATTCTCCAGCACGCCCCAATCAGGGTTTACAGCCGCTGGATCGGAAAGAGTCAGCTCATTACTGGTTAGAGTGTTAATTGCATAAGATCCAGACAAGTCATACAAAACCTCACCTGAAGGACGGGTCAAGATAGGACTGCCCGTCGGAGTCGTCTCAACGTTCCCCAGCGGTCCCGGCCAAGCAGAATAGTTTTGAGAAATATCCAGCTTCAGAGACGTGAATGTGGGGCCGACGACAACACCAAGAACCCCATAAGTCCCGTTAATATTGGTACTCACATCGAAAAAGTAGCCGCCATCTCCGCCGGTGATGCCAATCCAGCGATACGTCCCGTTGGTAATCGTAACGACCTGCCCAGCCTCCCAATTAGCAGACTGGTCGCCCTCTAGTGCCAAATATCCAACCAAGTTATCTGTGTTGGATATGCCTGATGAGTCCACTGGCGCCGCGTACTGATAGACGCCATCTGTTGCCTTGGCGCCAGAAATAGCAATTCCATCGCCTGCAAGAAACAACTCCGTGAAATCCACGTCCGGATTAGTGCTACGAACTATGTTCGGTGACTCAAACACCATGGGCGAAAACACCAACCGAGACGAGTTCGGCGGCTGTAACACCTGGCCGTTCACGCTATTGGAGCGCTTAACGGCCAGCACAGGTGTATTGATTGCATTCCCGAGACGAAGCTGCGGTGCTCCACTGTTAGGCGAAGTGTTTGGCCCGTAAACCTCCACCGACATGCCTGCGATCTCATCAACTGGCGTCGTATCGTCGCGCACATCGTGGATCTCAAACAGGCCTCGACCAACACACATGTACGCGATTTCTTTCTCAACGTGGTTCTCGAAAACCGAGTACGGCACGGCAAGCAGATCGAGCGTGCTACGTACCGTCCCGTAGATATCCGGAATGCGGCCGTTAACCCGCTCTCGGTTCGCCCGAGCTGACAGGCCATTGTTGGGCGACTCTGCTGCGATATTGCGCTGGGCTGTATTCGGGATCTTCGGCTTGAACAGCAGCATGCTGGCTACAGACACAACTGCTGCGATAGCCAGTGGAATCCAGACCTCTGGCCCTTGTGGCTCCAGCACCAGATAGAACGGCCCTGGCATATCGTGCAGCGCGTCCTCAGCCTCTTTGCTGGTCGGCGTCACATCAGTGTATTCAGAGACATGCTCGTGATACAGCCGCGCACCTTCCGGCGCATGATCGCCGAACTCCGCACGTAGCAAAGCAATCAGATCGTCAGTCTCATGGCGCGTGATGCTCTCAGGCTCCAGCACGTTGCGAACGATATTTACGACAATCATTGATAGAACCTCATCCCGTGGTAGACCCCGGCATAGCATTCGAACGGCATAAACTCAGCACCGCGTTCGCATAGGTGCAGCAAACGCCGGCGCATGCAAACACCAATGTGCACATCCCCGCTGGCCGACTCCATCAGCACAACAGACGGCGCTACTGTCGGCCCGGCCACCTTCTGAAACTGCCGCATCACCGACTTGACGCCCAGGACATTGGCTTCTCGAATGCTATGCAGACGGTTGTCGCCCATTAGGTGCTGCCAAGCCGAAGCGGCAAAGTGCAAGCAATTATTGGTTTTTCGGTCGTAGACCTGATCCAGCAGCGCATCGATGCTCACAAGAAACCTCGCAACATCGAGAACCGATCCACCGTATATGCCTCGCCGGTGCGTGTCAGGTTCAAATATGGGGCCACAGCATCAAACGAAGACCCGTCTCGCGTGCGCGAGATTTCGTCAGCTTGCAGCACGATCGGCCCGATCATTGGCTCGCTGAGCTTGTCAGAGCGCCAGGCCCGGTAAATAACGGTGGGTTTGATGTGGCTCGTCCCAGCGTCAACCACCCGCTGCAACTCACCCGGGATAATCTCGCCCAGATCACCCAGATCCACCCGCATGCCAAAGTCCAAGTCCCCTCGCGTGTCCTTGGGCTGCATCCGCATGGGCAGATACTCATACTCCTGCACCACCCCGCCCCCATGACCCAGCACTTGGCGTTTCATCCACGGGTTTGGATTGCGGACCAAAAAAAAAGACCTGGAGAAAGACGGATGACTTATCTCCAGGCCTTCAATGCGCGAGACCGATCTTCGCGCCTTAAAGAAAAAATCATGCTCTGACATAGACCAGATCCTCATTAACCACTTTGTCCAGAATATCGATGGCCTCGCAGACATCATCGCCAAAGACCGCATCCATCATTGCCCTGGCCGCCCATTCGTCACTGCATGGAGAGACGAAGTTAGGCAGGACTTCAAGCTGGGCGTTGACGATGATGGTGTTGCCATTCTTGGACGACAAACGAATCGTGCCGGGCACAAAAGTCGCTTGGTACTCAGTGGCTTCCATCCCTTCCAGAACCAGGTCTATAAGGAATGGATCTCCGCCCGACCTCATCCAGTTGCGCACGTACCCCTGGAACATGTCGTAATCGTCGCAAGCCAGAACCCAACTAGCTGACACCATGAGCGGGTTCCCGGTCGTGTCCAGGCGGCGAAAACTTGGCCCACCGTCCATTCCTGACGACGCAATCCCGTCAGCAAAGTCCGCTGTGTACCCTGCTTGTTGAGGAACAAACGGAAACTTAGTTAAGCAATCCATCAGCGCCTCTTCGGGGTGATATTGAATCGACTAGCCATCGAACTACCCACTCTTGAGTTATTGTTCGCCAGCTCTCTGGAAACCGCATCAGGAGCCTTGCGCATCACCGCATCCTCGGCGATCAAGACGACCTCATCGCGTGTAATGGACTGAACGCTGTAATCCTGTGGCGTACCGTTGTTATTGATAACGAGCCGGGGCATCACAGCCTGATCAGCGCCAGCCCTTAGTCCCCGTTGCCGGGAGTCAATACGCTCCAGCACCGAGTCTAGGCGGGCACTAGTTTTGGCCGTGGTCACCCGCTCACCCTTTTCCAACAGCCACGTCCCCGCCTGAGGGACAGAATCAATACCGTCATGGGCCATGCCTGCCATTGCCGTTAAACCCACAGCAGTAGCTAAGGGCGTAGCAACTGCCAAAGCAGCACCCATTGCTATCGGAGCCGCGGCCGGACCAATCACAGGAATAGCGGCGGTACTAGCATACGCAGCCAGACCAGCTTGCAACGCCGTTGCCTGCGCATTAGCCGCCATCGTCGCAGCACTTGATGCTTGAGTGGTTTTACCCACTATTAACTGAACCGCCTGGTACGCCAGCCACTGAGCAGCCATTTGACCAAGGGCATTCACCACAGAACGAGCCATTCCCTCGGCCACACCCTTGAGCGATTCGCCCAGGTTCTCAGAATCGAAGATCATGGCCTCAAATGCATCGCCAAACCCTCGGGTCATGTTATCCAACATGCCAGTGAACAGCGCATCTGTCTGCCCTGCAATGTCTTGGGCGCGGGTAGCAAAGTTATCCCAGGCCCGAGCCATACCATTCGTCCAGTCAGCTTCGGCTACTGCCCGTGCTTCGGCTGACTGCTGCAGGCCCGCCAGTTTCTGATCCTCAAACTGCTGAAACATCGCCAGCCGTTCTTGATACTGGGTCTGCGTCAGAGCCGTTTCCTTGACCTGCTGTGCCATCTCCAGATCAAGACGTTTCTGGGCGTACTCCTGGCGAATAGCGAGGTCGGCCTGGGCCATCTCACGCTGGCGGTCGCCCATCCCAACACCAGCCGACTCCAGATTCAACTTCTGCTGGAATACATCCATTTCCTGCTGGAAGGCTAAGTACTGGCGGCTCGAATCAATCGCCGCTTGCATAGCCTTCTCTGTTTCGTTCCAGGCTTGGATCTGGTCGTACAGCGTCAAGGCTCGTTTACGGTCTGTCTCCGAGCCCTTGGCCATCTCAATCTCGTACCGGGCGGCCTGCTCGGCTGTCATGCCTAGAGCGCCCTTCTGGAGCATGAGCTGCTTAATTACATTCTTGAGTTCATCCTCTTGGGATGTTCCTCCACCGCCTGTCGTGCGCGGCACAGCATTGGCGTAGATATTTGAAATCTGTGCCTCTGCCTCTTTGCTAACCTTGATCGCCTCTTCGGCTTGAGCAAAACCAGCAAGCATGTTCTGCAAAATTCCGCTTGCCACATCGCCCGACACTTCCCCGCGTGCGAACGCATTGGTCGCAGCAATAAGGGCCTGCGTTTTGATCGCCAGCAACTCCACTTTCTGCCGCTCAACATCCAATGCCCGGATATTGTTTTTGGCAGCCTCGGCGGCTTTCTTGTCCTTGCCCTCAATAGCCGTTTGCAGCTTCTTGAAAGCATCTGTCTGAGCCGTAACGATCCCGGCCATTTCCTGCTGAACAGAATTAGCGCCCGCTTGGGCCGCCTCAAACACGCCCAGTTGACGTGCGCTCATGCCGATAACGTCGCGGGCGTCAGTCAGCTTTTTAAGGTACTCGTCCCATTTTTCGATACCAGAAGCAAAGCTGTTCGAGGTGGATGAAAGAATGCTCAGGGACCGATTTGTGGCGTCTAGGACACTCCCCGCACCTTGCGCATTTTGTTTTAGCTCATCAAAATTTCCGGCAAAAGTAGCCCACTCGTCAAGGGCGCTACGCGGGATGTCAAACCGAGTGGCAAAGTCACTCAAAATTGGAGATAGCGACTCACCGCTTGCACGCGCTGCATGCAAGCGATCAATAACCAAATCCAACTCTGCAACGGGGACGCCAAATCGAAGAAGATTGATGCCGCCAACGCTCGCAATAAGATCAGAAAATGCTGAGTCCGCCTTTCTTGTGCCCTCTTCAAACGCTTTTGTGTATTGAACGAGTTTGCTTGCCTGCTGATCCTTGCTGAGTTTATTAAAGCTTTCGACTACCGAGCTGAGCGGTGATTTCAGGTCCTCCACCGTACGGGCGAGAGCATCTGCACCGCTTTTTGCCTCAGAGAATGCTGAATACATGGCGTACCCAGCAGCGGCCAGCACGGCCACAATCGCTCCAATGGGATTGGCTGCAATTGCGGCAGTCACCGCCTTAATGCCTCCAACTACCCCGACAGCCAACGATTTGGTTAGAACAGTAAGGCCACCAATCAAAGCCGGGGAATAGAACCCAGCCAAGGCTATGGCAGCAATGTCAGCGTACTTGGCTACAGCCAACAGCGCTGACCCAGCAACATCAAAGGCTGGACCTACCAAAGCCCCAAATGCCAGCACGTAATCACCCGCCTTACGAATCCCGTCAGCAAAGCCAAGCACAGACTCAGCCAGGAAGGCCGATGCGCCTGATGCCTTATCAATTTTCCCTACAAACTCGGTAATATTGTTTTGCACACGCACGAACGCGTCTGCCATAGTGGCAGGCATCAATGCGGCCTCTTCGCTTAACCGGGTTAGCGATGAAACCATTCCTGTGGCGATAACGTCGCTCGTGACCTTCCCTTCAACAGCCAGTTTTCGCAAGGCGCTGGTAGTAACGCCCAGCTGATCGGCCATTGCCTTCAGAATTCGCGGGCTGCGCGAGACGATGGTATCGAATGCTTGGGCATCGAGCTTACCTGTTGCCAGCGATCTCGAAAGTGAGCCAATCACCACGTCTGCATCCTGCCCGCGAGTGGCCGTTGTCACCAGGGCATGGTTCACCGCCTCTGTGAAATCGGCGGCTTCCGATGCGCTACGGCCCAGATCACGGAACGTAGCCACGTTTCTGGCATACACACCAACCGTCTGCTGAAGCGGCGAATATGATGCGTTCGCCATATCAGTCAATCTTTGCATTGAGTCAGCGGCATTTGCCATGTCGCCTGTCGCCGCGCCAACCTGGCTCTGCATGTCCGACCAGGAGTCAGCGTAATTTTTGAGAGCATTTACGCCGAGCGCCGCGGTCACAAAAGCCCCAGCTTTAAGCGCGGCCGCGCCCATGAGTGACATTTTCGATGCTGCTGACTCACCGGCACGACCAAGACCATCAATCGGTCCCTTGGCTTTCTGGCTCTCTTTGCCAAGCTTTTCGGTAGAGCGCTCAGCATCCTCGCTTGCCCCAGTAAAACGGCCAAGCGCATCACGGGCTCGCTCAATCCCGTCTACGCCGTCAACGCGCAAACCTAAAGCGGCGACTTCCATAAGGCCTCACCAATAAAAACCGTCTTTTGGACGAAAAAACACAAAACAGCAGACGGGACATTTATTTTTCGTTGGACTGATGAAACAAATACACATCATCCATTTCCCGCATCAGCAGCAATAAAGCGTCTGGATCGAGTCCAGGATTGCGCTCCGCATATTGCTCAATCGTTGACCAAGGAATTGGCCCCGCCACCATGCCCGCCTGGCGCTCGGTGGAAAGCTCATTGAAGGCCCGCCAGTAGGACCACTCCACATCATGCAGATCTGGAGCGATAAGCCCTGGCGGAACCTCCTGCCCGTAACGCTCATAAGCTTTGATTTGCTCATGAGCATTCGGGTGCTTGAGGCTCCATCGCAGGCGGGCGATTAGTTTTTTGCCAGTTCTTCCACATACAGGTTGGCGTCTGCATCCACTCGCTGAGCCGCCAGAAGGACCATGCCGGCAAAACGCTCACCGTTTCGAGACGTGATGAATTTGGTGGCCTGTTCGGGGGTGTAAGGCAAATCCTTGCCGCTATCCTTCAGCCCGCGCCAGCCCTTCAGAACCACTTCGGCCAAGGTTTCGCGCATCGCTTTGGACAACTGCTCTTCGTTCAAGGGTTTGCCGCGGTTCTTTAAGCGCAGTGCCGCCTGCTTCTGTGTAAGCGCCTTCTGAGCATCTTTCGAGCCGATGCCGCACACAAGAAACTCAACACCGGGCGCTCCGTCCAGATCGCCGACCCACGTACCAGAGTCGATTACTTTCAGGGCTTCGTCGGTCAAGACCAGTTCATTAATATCCATGTCTGTAATTCCTATTTCGGTTCTGGTTCGTTAAGCGGGGCCGGTAGGTGAACCAAGCCTGCCAGCCCCTAACCGCTGACGCGGGTTCGTTAAATCGTCACAATCCGGCCATCAACAGCAATGGGCCAGGTGCGGGTATACAGGTCATTCTTGGCGCCGCCAGAGCGTGCGCCGTCAGTAGCCAAGCCCTGGAATAAATCGGTCATGCCTACAGGCGGTGCCGAAGCGGTGTGAGTGCCCGTACCTGCTGCCGTGGTAGCGATGGGCGTGCCGCCTTCTGTGGCCGAAACGCTGAACGCATTCGCGGTCAGGCCATTAGCTAAGACGTAATAGACAGTCCCGGCAGTCAAGCCGGTAGGCAGTGCGCCGGTGGTGGAAAACACCACAGGTTGATTGGCAAACAGACCGTGCGCTTCCCAAGTGACGACCGCCGGGTCTGCCTCAGTGATGGTGACGGTAGACTCTGGCGTGCAATCAGCGCCGCGCTCGATCTTGAATTGATACGGGCGGCAGTGCTCAATGGCCTCCAGGTACTTAATCTGACCTGGGTCCAGCGCCATAGGCACAAACTGGTTGGTCATAGTCCCGCCGTTGCGACCGCCTTTGGTCTTGCGAGTCCATTCTTCATTAATCAATTCAAACTCGTTGACGGCTTGCTCGCCGCCCAGCTCGCCCAGGTTGTACAGGCCGCCAATCTCAATCCAGTCGGTATTGGCAAAATCAGCCAGTGTTGTATTGCCCTTGGCCGGTACAGGCATGCCGCTGATAAAAATTCGCGTTCCCGCGATCGTGTAGAGCTGCTCGCTCATGTGCGTCTCCAAATGGAAAAAGCCGCACGGGGCGGCAAAAAGAAAACCCGGCGCTTAGCCGGGTCAGTTAAGTGTTAGGGATGGCTGAATTTCATGCTCCAGTCGTTCGCGCCGCTTTTGCAGCTCAGGGATGGCTCGTTTGCGCTCCAGCATCAGGCGGGAACCAAACGAAGCACGTACTTGCGTAGATACCTCTTCTGCCACCAAGGCCTGGAGCTGCTGATAAAGGTTCTGCGTTCGCTGATTCAGTGCGTCTCGCATGCGGTAGAACTCTCGAATCAACCGCACTTTGAAAGCGACCACCTCATCGCTGTTGCGCATGAGCGAGATAAGCAATGCAGCCTGCTGCTCGTTGAGCATTGCGTACTCGGTTGGCGATCCACCGCCCTGAGGGCGCTTCACCACACGCATTTCAAATGCCAGTGGTCCGAACTCCTGCAAAGTCGTAGCATGCTGGCGCACCAACTGTATGACGCTCCTGTGATTGGCTTTCATTCCTCGGGCAATCACCAGGCTGGATGCCTGAGGCTCACCACTGACGACGGAAACAAGCGGTTCAAATTGATTCATTTTTCGATCCCAGAAAAGAAAAGGGCCGCCCGCAATGGGCAGCCCCGGACTTTTCAAAGCTCTCCCACCTTTTCAGGCTCGGTATCTACCGATTTAAGGTTGCTTAGAAGCGTTTGCCCGAATGAACGGGCATAAAAAACCGCCTGGATGGCGGCTATTCTTTATTCGCGGTTGTTTTCGCCCGCTCAGGCTTTCTGGCGAGTTCCTGACCTCCAGTCTTAGGCTTGAGGCCCACCATCTCGGCTGCGCCTTTGGCTACATGGCCGGCAGCCTCACCTATTTTTCCCTTTACCCAAGCATCACGCGCCAGCTTTCGCCGGGCATCACAATCTGTGCACATCGTTATCTCCTATGCAAAACACTGCCATGGGACGCGGACCGGAACAGTCCAGTACCCGTTATCTTCGTAGCCTTCTTGAGCGTGGGGATAGTCAGTTACTGACACACACACCCCGCCGTAGGTCATTTGCGTGCCATCACCAAAATGATCTGCTACCACTCCCGCAATCTGGTCGTAGGCTGAAACGTCCTGGCCAAGCGGATAAACCAAGGTAATGATCAAAGCCCCTGTGCGCCGATGAGGCTTGCCGGGTGCGATCATTTGTCTCACCGGTGCCACCGTGACGCGCCCTACCCGCAAGTAAGGCTGTGGCAGCCCGCCTGCATGCGGCACCTCAAAAGTCTGGCCCGGCCAAGCCTTGGTATAGGACAGGGGCAGCGACTCTATCCGGCCTTTTAAAGCCAGCCATATTGACGTTTCGATTTTGGCGCTCATTTGTTTCCTGCCTCGACCGCTGATTGCAGCTCCGCCACAGCCTTGGCTACGATCTGCTGCCAATTCGCAATAGCTCCTTCAACGAAGTACGAGCCTGCTTGGTTGTAAATGCGGCCCAGTGAATCTGCACCGACAAACCCGTAGTTCTGCCGCCGAGCGTAGATAGCTTGATATCCAATCCAGATAGGCTGGTCCAGATCAAGAGTGGCAGTCACAGCTCCCACGTCCTGATCTTTGAGAAATACTGCAGCGCCCTCTGCGCCTTGCGGCATACCCTGCGTGGAGGCCATAAGCGACCGCGCCAAGTTGCCTGTCTGAAATGGAAGTCGTCCGCCATTCGGTTTGGTTTCCCGCATCTCATCAGCAAGTAGCTCAATCGAGCGTCTGTAAGTTGCTTCAAGCCTCTTCTCGCTTTGCGCAGCCCAGGCTGACACTGTTGCAGCAAATGAGTTGCTCATTCCAGCCCCACAGAATGATCCAGGCGGTATGTGGTGTCACAGCCGCATGAAATAACGTGTTTTGCTCCGCCGGCCGGATCGTGTGCGTGCTGCATACTCGTTCCATCAGGAAACACAAAGGGCGTGTCCAATCCTCGGACCGACTGACCAGACATAGCCACGTGATCTGGACGGCTCTCTTTGGTTGCGCCGCGCCGATGATGCCAAGTCTTGATAATCGCGCTCTTGTCCAACCCCTTTGACTCCGCTAACTGCTGCCATTGCTCGTCCCGAGCCGACATAACAGCATTAGCTGTCTCAGTTAATGCCACCGTATCGGCTCTGGATTTCAACAGCGCGTTGCTGTACTGCCGCTCACTGATCAGTCGGTCCGCTTCTGGCACCGCAGTTCCTGCCTTGTAGGCCCGGATAATCCGTTGCTCGGTGGCTGCATTGACCTTGTACCGGAGCGCCAGTTTTCCGTCCTGCCGGACAATCACCAGATCTCGCACACCATCTGCGGTGCGCATACCCTGTGTGACTGCCTGTAAACGTGCTGCACGGGGAGCATCCAGCCCGAGCACACCGCCAGCGCGTGACCCACCTTGCACTCTACCCGCCAGATCGACTGCTATATTGCGTGGCCCTTGGCCTCTGCCGAACCCAGCCTCAATGACCATACGAGCCACTTGAGTCTGTTCCTCGCAGAAGCCCACAACGCGGTTCGCTACGTTCTGCCGAATCCACTCTTGAGCGCCGGGGTTGGTCATGCGAAACCGAGTACCGATACCGCCTAACCCCTGCGCCTGGATCTGCGCTGCCGTGGATGCGCCTGCCAGCGCATACGCCTGTGTCATCTTGGACGAGTACTCAGCCCAGGCCGCTTCATTGATATTGAGGGCCGCAATCGCGCCTTCGATGTCTGTTCTGGTAAGCGCATCGAGCAAGGCCCGCCAATCAACGTTTGCCTGCAGGTCGGTGACGCTGGCCATGAACGCCCTGTGAACCTCGGGTTCAAGCTCAGCGATCAGTTGTGCGAATAGGCGTGCCTGCGACCGGTTGGGTCTGCGTGTAGCCATTAGACGGCTGCACCAATGCCTTGCAGGAACTTACGCTGTTGCCTGCAAAGCAGGTTCAAGTGGCGCTGCAGGATTAGCAGCGTGACACCTTCGGCATCCTTAGCTGCAATAGCAGTTGCGGTAATAGCTGACTCAATGCGTTCCGATTCCATGCATGACGAAATGCATTCACCCGCGACCAACTCAATTGTCGCCGTGCTTTCTCTGGTTTCGTTAATCATGCTATCTCCCTCTGGCCTTAGCCACGAATAATGAACTTGACCGCTGACGTAACGCCAGCAGCCGGAATCTTTTCTACCGCAATAATGTGAACCGGCATGCCATCCACAGACAGAACATCGCCCGCCGTGTACTGCATCGCCGGGACTGTGCATATAGCCTGCCGGTCAGATGCAAGAATCACCGTCCCGTCCATCTCAGTGCCGATAAGCTGCTTACTCACACCGCGAACCGCTCCACGCAGTGGCTCGGTCTGCGTAGTTGGCTCGACCGGCTCCCATGGCTTGCTCGGGTCCGGAGTGCCTGGGATCTTGCGGGTCAGCTTAATTTCACCCTGCCCTAGTCCGCCTTGCGCCGCTGGCCGAAGCAGGCGACGCGTGGTGTCCTGCATCCGCGTATAGATATCAGCCATCACACCACCCTAAACAAAGAATCTATTCGGCGCACGTTCCTACACAACCAAGGCCCAACCATGCCGCCGATGATGGCATCCGCAACAACGCCAGATGCAGAGCCATTCGATAGCCCATCATTCTCGCCAAAGTACTCAACCTCAAGAACATCGACTTTCTCTCGCTTCACAACTCGATTAGGGTCAGTGGTACCGGTCGCCCAGCCGGGGTTCATTGCTTCCAAATAAGCGGCCCGGTAACTGGCATTGATCCATGCCGGTGGAATCAGAGTGTCGGGCACTTCCTGTCCGTTTATGCTATGGCCTACACGAGGCCAGGCTAATTCTTGCTCGAATCCTCCTGCTCGACGACTGCACTGAAGGCTCTGCTCGTAGGCAGCGTCGATGTAAGCACTGCCAATCTGGCGCAGCACTGCGGGCACTGCCCCATCAGGAAGCGCCAGCCCATGCCCACTCAGCCAGGCAAGAAACCCTTCGTCAGTTCCATAAGCAGCCATATCAATCCTCGGTCTTTCGTGTGCGCTTAGGCTTCGCCTCGTCTGGCTTTGCTGGCACGTCCTCGATCCGCACAGCCTGACTTGCACCCAGCAAATCCAAGTACTCCCCGGAAAACTCGCCCTCGACACTACCAAAGGCTGGTAACCGAACAGAGCCATTGATGCCCTGCAGGTCAAAAGGACTATTGGTTAGGTTGGTAATCTTTTTCATGGTCACTCCAGATATATTGCAGCCCACTGTTTCCAATGGGCTGGGTATATCGGCTCAGGCGGAGCCAACAGGGGTTACGGTGTAGGTGGTTCGCTAATCTGATCGATGTAGCGCATTGCAACAGTTGTCAGCAGCTCGACACCACCGGTACGGAAAATGCCAGGCACTGCGAAGTTCAGGGGGCCGTCTTGCCAAACTGGCAGGAAACGATGCGGCATCGGCAGATGCAACTTGGCGTACTCGCCGTCATTCTTGTAGGCCACCAAGCGTCCAGTAGTGCCATTCGCGGCCCCCGTGCTCAACTCGCGCACACTGCGGATCGTCAACGGGCGGTTAGTCTGTAGCGTATACAGATTGGTCCGCATCACAAACGACAGGATGGTCTCCGTCGTGGTGGCACTGTACGGGGTGGCCGCAATGTAGTTCAACGCTTCGACCGGCAACAAGACTGTGTCGGCCAGCTCAGTTTCGAAGGTTGCCAGCGAAATGCCTTGCAGTGCGGTGTTGATGTCGCGCACGATCTGCGCGGGCGTTTTCTGACCAACGCCTGCGGCATCGACCCAGAGCGTGGTTCCGCCTGTGCCGTCAGCCGGAGCATTCAGAGTGACAACACCGCCGTAGTTGATCAAGCCTCCAGTATTCTTCTCCGCACTGCCTTTCAGAGTCAGGTCATACATGAACTTCGTGTATGCCAGACGTGCGGCACGTGCACGGCGATCCGGCAAACCTGCGCCGGGAAATCCCATGGTCATGTTGACCTCTTCCAAGTTCCACTGGTACCCGATGGCAGCCAAGTGGAAGGGCTTGGTCTGCATGTCCTGGCTAACATCAGCCAATGGGATGTCCTTGGCATAGCCGGATTGCCAATTGGCGCGACCAGACATGTCGGACGTATAAGTCAGAATGCCGGGGGACCATTCGGGGCCGGACGTATCCACATAGATCAGACGCCCGAAGTCCCAATCGGGATAGCGGGCTTCGTAGATCTTTTGGTTGATCTTATAGGCCTGGGCGGTAACAAATGCCAGGGCCTGTTGGTCGTTGAAATTCATGTCTTAAGCCCCCGAAACGGACAGCGAAGGGACGGGGCGGCGGTATCGCACCACACCGACGGAGCCACTGGAGCCAGCTTCTTCAAACTGAGCGCCAGGGATGGTGACGACAGTTGCCGATTGCGCGGCTGCCGTCCAAGTTTTGTTGGCGGTGTTCCAGCGGGCCTGTGCGCCAACTGTCACCTCACCGCCCAGCAGAACGCCGATCACGCCAACTTCGCAGATGCCCACGTTGTCGTACTGCGCATAGCTGTCGTCAGTGTGCGGCAGAACCTGCGAGGCTTCAGTAATGCCCAGCACGTTCTCGCCATTGGTGGCGGTAATTTCCACAGCGGTATGGGCGCTAGTGCCTGGCTTGACGGGAACACCAAACCCCAGCACTCCTGTGCCTTCCTTGGTGCGAGTGATGGTGTTCCACTCTTCCATGTTGACGCGCCGGCCCACCGCAAACGCACCCAGACTTTCCTTGAATTGAATAGGCATGTTCTTGCCCTCCTTTATTGGTTGCGCCAGGCGTTCAGGTCAGCGACGCTCTTCGTGTGGGCGTCTTTCATCTGCTGAGCAGCGTCGCCCACGTTCACTACGCCATGTTTGATGGCATCAACCACAGGATTCCCAGGCTTGGCGTCCTTGGCGATGGCTTTGAACATGCCGTTAATTTCGGCGTCGCTGGCGCCCTGAACCATTTCATCGCCCAGCTTGGCGGCTACAGCGGCCTTGCGCAGATCGGCGTCGGACTTGCCGGACACGTCGATCTTTGCGTCGATCGCATGAACCTTGGAAACAAGATCGGTGCGGGCGGCCACCAAGGCGTCCACGTCCACAATGGCAGCGTCTTTAGCCGCTTTCAGGTCCGCCTTCAACTTGCCAATTTCTTCGTCCTTGTCTTCCTCGGACTTCTTCTTGGCGGCTTCGGCGTCACCCAGCTTGCGCTGCATATCGGCCTTGTACTGCTCGATAGCAGCAACATCGGTCACGGCGACCTGGACAGCCTTATCGCCCAGAACCACCGTCTTGAGTTGATCGCTCATGCGACCTCCTTTCTCGGTTTTGGGCGTGATGCCCGGTTGAAAATCGTGAACGGGGCTAACACCCCACGCATCGCCGATACGCGCTTTCTCTCCGGCCCGTCCCTTGGGGACCAAGGCCAGATGGTTGTATCGGATGTTCTTTTGCTCAAAGTCGGCCTCTAGGCCATCACGCGCCTTAACGATTGCAGCGCTGTAACCCATCGAAATCTCGCGATGAGTGGTGCGTGCCGCCTTGGTGGCACTGGCGTCCTTGATCATGGGGTTGACCACGATCCACTCTGGCTCAGTGCTGTAGGCATCGCCCACCTCGCCCACCGAGAGCTTTGCCCAGTTCTCGGCGGTTACGTCCTCGGCGGGGTGATCCACGGTCACGGGCAGGCGCGTAATGCTTGCCAGTGAGTCAGAGTGGAAAACTTCGTCTGGATGCCGATAGACGCGCACTATGTCGTCAGGCTTAAAGCCCGCCTTAGTAGCCGCATCGCCCAACTCCCGAGCCAGATACTCCTGCACACCCGTACGTGCGACGCGGGCCGTAGCGACCAAGTAGCCCTCGGCGGTCTCTTTCGTATCGCCAACGCTCACGCGGTCAGTAAATCGGATGCTCATGAATCCTCCTTAGAACTCCAGTTCTCATTGATCGCCTCGAAAATCTCGGGACCAAGTTTGATTTCGCCCCGCCACGGCTCGACTGATTCGATATCGCCATCGAAGGCATAAGAAATAGAAACGTGCGGCTGGTAGTCGGGCCAATCCCATGAAGCGCCGGCCTGCACCATCCCCTCATGCCTCCATGACAGGCTGCTGGACACAAAAGCGAGCACAAGCGTGTCTTGATTTGCCCCGAACGCCTCCATCAATCGAGCGCCACCGGCGTTCACTTTCAGCTCGCTCTCCCAAGCCTCGCCCATCTGCATCCAGTTCACCGGCTGACGGCTGTAGGTGATGGTCACGTGCATATCATCAGCAGCAACCAGCTCGCCGACGCCCTGAGCCCGGTAATGGGCCAGAATCTCGGCGGCGTTGACTACCTTGCGGCAGACGTACAAAGGTCGCGGAGAGGCATCGGTCACCGACGCAGTGCCTGCGGACAGCAAGTCTTCCTCGCTTCCGCCTGACAGCCCCTGCTCGGCCAGCGATCCATAGGCTTGAATGGCTTGCTCGAGCCCAGGGAGCATCCCTTGTTCGGTGAACTCGTTGACCAACGCATCCGATAGTGCATCCATAGGGATCAGCTCCCCTGCATTGGGGCCAGCCAAACTGCGGGCTGCCGTTGCCGTCTTGCTGAAAATCTCGGCCCGCTCGGATTGCGTAATCTGGCGCAATGGCGTCCACTCGTAATAGATCTCGGCTGGACGGCTACCCAAGGCCTGCCAGACGATGCACTGGTCAAGCGTCTGCATGGCTGGGCCAATTTCAGTTGTCTGGTCATGCCCGATGCGGTCGTAGTACACGCGCTCGTCGCCGTCGCCGGAGCCAGACAGGCCCACTGCGGCACGGCCATACAATCGCGTCACAGGGATTCCGGCAGCACCAGATACGTTGTCTTGAAACTTGGCGACCACATCAGGCAGGCCGGCAAAACTGGCGCTTTTCTGCTGGTAATCGTCTTTCATGTCGATCACCACAGCGCCATTAATGCCCTTCATTGCGGCCTGCGTTTGCAAGCGTCGGACGATGGCCGCATCATTCGACTCATTGGCCAGCATTTCCGCGAAGCCTTCGAACTTCAGGACATCGACCTTGGCCTCAAATACCAGGGAAGCGATGTTCGCCATCGTTCCGTCCATCTGACGCACCGCATCAATGGTTGCCTGCAATACGCTGTCACCCCAGGCCAAGCTGGTTTGCCCTACGTTCAGGCTTGGGTCAGTGGGCAACGCCTTACCCCGCAGCACCACCAGCCGACTTGCGTGAATCCGGACTCGCTCAGCCTTCTCGCTTGTGGTGAGCGTGTAAAACTCGGCTCTGCCGAAATAATCATTGTTGATGTCGCGCACCAACTCTTCTGGCTGCAGGCTTTGGGGTGTCAGGATTACCAGAGACCGGATTTCAGTGCCGGGAGTGATCGGCTTGGACTGGTCTGCATCGCCTGTATTGATGTAGATAGCGGCGCCACCATAGAGACGCGCTGCCACCAGCCCATCCTGAACCAACTTCTGTAGGCCCAGCTTCTTTTCCAAGGCTTCAATTAACGTGATCTGGTCTTTGTTGGCTCGCCACTGCCGCCACTTGCGTGTTGAATCCTCTGCGGGATAGTCAACGATTGCGGCTGCAAGCCAGGAATTGCGGTACATCTCCAGCAGCTCATGGGGCGACGTGCCAACGGTTTGATAAACCGAACTTGCCGCCTTATCCCTGCCTGTGCCTAAATTTGCGACGACATTCACCAGGCCGTCGGTGATGTTTTTGATGACGCCCATTCGGCCCGCCCATAAAAAAACCGCCCTAAGGCGGATGCATGTGTGAATAAAGTCCACGCCAACATAGCGCAATGGCTCGGTTAGAAGCCCGCCCAAGAGTAGCTGCCGCCACCCAACTCTGTTAGAGCGTAGACTGCCGCGTCTAAACGATCGGGCGATTTCTTTGCTGTAGTAGGTACGTATTCCATCAATTGGTTTTCAAGCATGTACAGTGCCCCTTTATGCGCTACCCGACCCTGCTCATAAAGCGCTGAGATAGGCTCAGCTCGGGCGAACTTGCCTTTGCTGGCATGGACACGCACGATGCGACCCTTGAACCCAGCATTCTTTAATGTCGACTCCGCCATATCGCCGCCCTGGTTCGTCTCGATGACGATAGCGTCGGCATTGTGCTGCTCGTATGCGCCAATGGCCTTCTCAGCCCAGCCGTTCGGGCTGTACTTACCGCTGTAGTCACCATCTACCGAATACTGGCGGTTGTCGCCTGCCCCGTAGGAGCTGGCCGCCACAATGCCGGTCTCGTCGCTTTCGTCGCTCGCTGTCGTGGCTGGATCAACCGCCACCACCGTGCGTACGAGCTCATGCCTGATCTGCAAAGCATGAGCGGCCGTAATCAGCGCCTCAGTCCACAGCGCTCCCTCCGCGTTGAACCGCCGTGGGCGCTGCATGTACTGTGCCTCTGCCGTTCGCCGGTGAGAAAACAACGCTGTCCGATGCGATTCGTTGTGTTTGAAAGGCCAAAGCCACCCATCAGGCAGGCCGTGATCAATCGGGATGCCGTGTGTATTCTCTTCCGGGTACGGCAAACTGTTGTCGATGATCACCGGCAGATTCAGGTGATGCCATTTCTCTCCGGACCCGCCACGCAGCAAATAGCCGCTCAGATCCTGGTAGTGAATCCGCTGCATGATCACGATCATCGGCGTGGTTTCAATTGCCAGCCGTGATTTGATCGTTTCGTTGAATCGGTCGTTAATGCCGCCCCGTACCGTGTCGCTGTACGCATCATCAGGCTTGACCGGGTCATCAATAATCAGCGCCCCTTGCCAGCCTGGCTCCATATGCCCGGCCCGAAAGCCAGTGACCTGACCGGCAGCGGAGGACGCATACACGCCACCACCATGCTCGGTCCACCACATGGCCTTACTGTCTGCATCGTCGCGCAGCACCATGGGCCACATGCCTTGATAAGCCTGTGACTTCACAATCCCCCGCGCCGTACTTGAGTTCAGTAGCGCCAGATTGTGCGAGTAAGACAGGTGCATGAACCGAGCGCGATTGTTCAGCGCCAGACCACGCCCAATCATGTTGATCGTAGCCAGCTCGGTCTTTGTATACCCAGGCGGCACATTAATGATCAGGCGGGCAATCTCTCCAGACACCACACGATCAAGCGTTTGCTGGATCACCTTGTGGTGTGGGGCCACGATCATCTTTTTACCGGTGCGATGCTTAAAAAAATAACGGCCAAAATATAGGCCGTCTTCTTCGCACTCTATCTTGCGGGCATATGTTCTTTGGTCAGCAGTCGTCATCAGCCAGCATCTCCTGCCGGGCCTGTTTGTATTCTTCTTTAGTTAGGGTAGCCAGTTCAATCGGTCCACCAGTAGGACTGCCGTGGCCAACCTGCTCACGGAAAGCCTGGACGCTGACATGCTTGCCTAGCAGTTCCAGATTCTTCACCTTGTCAGGCCATTTGATTTTCTTCAGGACACCGATGGCCGCGCGATCATCGCCCGAACCGCCAAACAACTCAGCTAGGTCGAACCCGGTCAAATACTGGCGCCATACCTTGGGCCACTCACTTAGCGGCTTCAGGCTCATCGTGTCAGTCATAATGTCCAGCACATCCATGCGGTCAATCTCGACCAGCCTTGCTAGGACATAATCAGCGTCCACTTGAACGCGCTCCGAGCGTTTTTCTTGGGCTTCCTGTACCGCCTTCGCAATATCAGGTTTTCTCAGGTTCTCTTCTCCAATAGACGCAGCCGTCTTGCTGCTATACCCTGCCCTTATCGCCGCTTGCGTGGCGTTGAGGTCTACTAGATACTCTTCCACGAAACGGCGCTGCTTTGCGTTAAGCGCCATAAACAAATCTCTTCCAATTTTTATGCCACAAAAAGAGCCCCTTCAAATGCGGTATAAATGACGCGCTCGAACCAAGGGGGCTGCCTATTTTTTTCTTAGGAAGCTGCAATACTCTATATGTCTAAAATCAATAGAAAAATTGTCGATGCTAAACGAGCACCCAGCTTGCACGAACTCGAATCAGCCGCCGCTCAACGAGAAAAAATTGAGAACAAACTGAGCACGATGGAGGCAGACCCGTCCATATCCAAATCAAAACTCAATTCCACTCAGAGAGAGCTAGAAAAAGCTAAAGAATATGAGCGCAATCTAAATGTTTTCAAAAACAAATACGACCTGACCATCAAGCTGAACGAAAATCAGGACAAAAAAAATGTGAAGAAAGTTAAACCGCCAAAAATTTGATATCAATATCGCGTTGGCTCTGATATAGCAGAGCGACACGCATAGCTCCCCAATACCTCATCGCCCCCGGTAACGCAGAAATAAAACATGGCGGCCCAAAAGAAAAAGCCCGGCGGCTCTTCGCTCGGGCTTGATTTAAAACCTATAGGCACAGTTGTGCTTGCTGATATTGTCCCGGTTTCTGTCCCGGTTTGCCAGAAGTTCATGTCCCGGTTTCCACTGGTACAGGGCGGAGCCACCATTCGCTGCCCCAATCCGGTTTGAACTGACCTGCCCACTTTCCTCCAGGCTATCCAGAACTCGTCTCACCCCTTTGCGGACACGCTCCCATTCCTTCGGGCTTTCTGGATGGCCGTCAGCCACGTGACGCACGATCTGAATCATCTTGAAGGCCCGATTCGGATACGCCGCCAGCAGATCAATCACCTCCGACGCATACTTCACAGCAATACCTCCTTTTCTACCTTGGCCCTGAATCCTTCTAGGTGCCGTTTGTAATCCTCATCCCGCAAAATGGCTCCAGTTATTTGGCGAATCCACCGCCGCGCTACCACCAGGCGCTCAGATGCTGATAAGTTGCCAAAGTGCGAGTTCTTGCGGGTGTACTCAGCCTGCACCACCATGGCCTGATAGCGCGGCAAACGTTGGTACAGGGCATCCACAGCTTGGGCATGGTCTTGGTTGATCGGGCGGTAGTCGTCCTCCCAGGGCACGTACCGCTCCATGTTCCCGACCGTCTCGCCAGACCAGCACCAGCGGGCCCAGTTCCAGATCAAATCATCGCCGGTCAGTTTTTGCATGGCTGCCCTCCCCGAATAACGCTTTCAACCCTTCCCGTGCCCGCTCCCGCTTTGCCTCTGGCCGCCGCTCCTGGTGTTCCTTCCGTTTCCGGCGCACAAAATCAACATGTTTGGACGGGTCCTGGTACATCCAACTTGGGTATGACATATCAAACCTCCCGCACAGAAATGCCGTGGACCTGCAATAGCAATTTCCGCTTGATGATGTAGTCCCGCGTGCGCATGCCCTTGGAGTCCTCAATTACGGTCTGGCCGGTGGCCATATCCGTGTACCGAAAGTCAGCCACGTACTCACAGGCCTGCTCGGGTTTACCATCGTCACGGCGCTGCTTGGGGATCAGCTCGAAACGCGGCTGCAGTTCCAGGTCGGTTATCTGCCCTGCCCGCTCCAGCAGTTTCAGTTGCTGGTAGCGGGCGGCTTCCAGCTTGCTATCGAACTGAATGCCATCGATGACCGTCTTACGGTTTCCGTACTTGCGTTTCATGCGGCCTCCGACAACGCAGCGCGGGCCATGGCAAGAACAGTCGGGGATCGACCTTTCTGGTTTTCCAGAATCTTCCGGGCCCAGCCCTTGGAATCCTTACGGGGCTTCTGTGATTGCGCAGCAATAGATTCGATCTTTTTCTGAGCCTCAGCATTGCAAGTCACATCGGCACCAGGTGCGGGCAGCGCCAAACTCGGAGCTGGCACAGACTCCCATGCCCCCTTGGCGAAACTCTCGCGCAGCTCTTTCTCCCAGCGGGCACGGATCACAGAAAAGCTTTGGTTCAGCAGGTCATGGGCACCAACTCTCACGGCCGCCCAGTACACCGCTGAGTGTGACCACTCGCCCGGCTCTCCCCGATTGCGCTCCTGCATCCCGAGCACTGCTTCCGCATGGGCTGTGGCTGGGTCCAAGGCTGGACGGCACAACATCATGAACTCAGGCAAGTTCGGTACGTAGCGGCGGCTCCTGCAAGCATCAACACCCGCTGCGATCTCGTCGCCAGTGAAGCCGGCAAGCTCTTGGGCCCAAGCGTCCTTCATGCACTTCTCATCCACGCCAGCCCATTGAGCGGCGAATTGCTGCCCATACATCACGGACAAACGCATGAACAGTCGGTCAATCCAGGCCTGCGGCATTGGCATTGGTTGGCAGTTAGTTTGCAGTTGCATCGATCACTCCCATGTCTTTTTCAACCGGTGCGGCCCCTTTCCACAACCGCGCTGTCCAGTCGGCATTACGCTCTGCTTGAGTCGGCATACGGCCTGGCGGCTTTGGAGTTGAGCGCTGTTCCAGCCATTCGGCCTTCCCTCCCCGCCAGCCGCGCAGCATGCACTCGGCCAGGAAGTCGTCAACGCTGTAGCCCATGGCCATGGCCCGCTGTGCTTCTGCCCCAAGCCGGTTTGCAGCGGTCTGCGTCAACGGGGCTTTAATTTCTTTTCGGTGACGCAGGTAGTCGGCCACCACTTCGGGACTCGGCTCAGCAGGCCAGCTCGAAAAATCAATAGCAGGCGCGGCAGCGCGTGCACGCGGTTTTATCTTTTCTTCTTTATCTGTTTCTTTATCTTTATCTGTATCTATATCTAGCGGCGTTACGTCTCCGTTACGTAACGCGTTACCGCTCCCGTTACTCTGTTCATTCTCTTGTTTTATCTCTGCTGCTTCCTCGTCCTGCTTGCGTTTGCGATATCGACGTTGGCGCTCAGCATTGGTAGGGTCAGTGTCACTGCTCATCTGGCGGCTATCCCAATTCAAAGGCTGCAGCGTCTCTTGATCGACCAGGCCAACTTCAGCCAGGCGACGTGCTACATCTTCCAGCGTGCGCGCATCGATGCCCAACTTGACGGCGACCTTACGCATCATCAGCGGGTCGTCATTGTTCAAAACGCCCTGCCCCTTCAAGCACAGCAAGGCCACGAAATGCCAGCGATCCTCAAAAGCCAGCAAGCGCAGCTTCTCGTCGTCAACCATCTCCGTGTAAGCACGGAACCACGGCAGCTTTTTCATACCGCCTCCACAATGAAATTTGCCGCCCTCAGAGCGCCATCAGGAACAACGGCGCCACGGTCCAGCAGTGTTTGTATGCACAGGCGCAGCAAATTGCGCTGTGGGCTGTAAATCGACTCAAACTTGTTCTTCCAGGGATGGATGGCAACCAGTCCAGGCGCGCCCGTTCCATCCTGGTGATGCCCCGCGCAAAGGGGCAGGACGAGCCAATGCGCATCCGGCTTGGTGCGGCCGTCAATGTGGTGGATGCTCACGACTGGCTGATAGCGCTTATCCTGATGGCAGGCGATGCAGCCGAGCGAGGCCAGCATTTTGTGGAATTGCTTCTGGTCTACCGTGGGTGTAGAGCCCTTCATGCCGCGTGACTTAATCGCCTTAGGCTTGACTGGCTTCCAGGCGCTGCGTGCCATCGGCTTTGTCGGGGCTTTGAATGTGCTGTTGAACGCTCTCATTTGTCACCTCGCTTTGCCGAGACATAGGCCCACATAACAAAGACAACGCCGAACCCTGTAGATAGCCAGGGATTCATGCCGTTTGCCAAAAACACGGCGCCTATCACCAATAAAAAGACTGGCTTACTCATGACGTACTCCCAGGAAACTCCAGAAAAACGCCACGCTCTCTGAAGTCAGCCTGCACAGCCTCGGCATATGCGCTCAACTGCTTGCGGCTCATGAGCGATGTCACTGGAATAAACTTCATGACCAGCAGCTTTTCCTCGTAAGTCCGGCCTTTGATGATTGAGTCGTACATGCTGCGAAACTCAGCGTCCTCAGCGCGTAGGATCGGCACGCCATGATGCAGCTTGCAGTAGCAGCGCCAGCCCAGCGCATCATCCTCTGGCAGCTCACGCGCTATCTGCCCGTACCAGACATGCGTAATGTCGTTCTGTGGCAGTGTTCTGGCTTTGCCGGTCTTGACCGAAATACGCAGATAGCGATGCGCTTGGTACTGACTGCGCACATCGCCCATAAAACGCTGCAAGGACTCATCACTATTTACGATCTGCATATCCCTTAGCCCCCTTCCTCAATGCCTCCAGACGCGCCTGGTGACGTGCCTGCATCCATTTCAGCGCCATGCTTTCAATGGCGATCTGTTCGTTTTGGTCTACGACGACAGACTCACCAGAGGCGAGCTGGAAACCACTGGCGGCCAGCAGCTTGCACACTTCCATCAGGTCCTCGCTGACCATGCGGCTTACCTTGCTGGGATGCACGTCCATGCATTCGGCCACATGCTTCTGCGTGACATCTGCAAGTCGCTGCAATACCTCGCTCTGAAGCCGTGCAGCGATGTTGCTTACGATTGCACGCTGCTCATCGGATACTGGTTGAGTGTTCATCGAGTACATCCAAATAAAACAAGGCCAATCAAATGACCGAAACCGAGAAAATCTTGACCCAGGCAGAAGACATCGCCCGGCGTACCTTTGAAGAACCAACGCAACAGACAGTCATGCAACTGTTTGCGCGTCTGTGTGATGAGCGAGACATGCAAGACCTAAGTGAACCCGCATGTCCCGCTCATGAACTGCACTAAGGGTTTTTGCCAAAAGGCTGCTGGCAATCATCAGCACCAACTACGGCTTGTGATACAACTTGTATCGGCGGCATGGCACCCAGCACAGCGGTTTCTGAGGCGAGTGTGTATGGGATGCCATCAACCTTCACTACGCTCCCAGCGGGAAGCAACCACTCACGAACTTCATCATTTAGGGTTTGCATAATGGCTCTCTACGTTTTGAGTTATGACCTTCGGAATCAACGCAACTACCAGCCCCTGTACGACCAGCTAGATAGCTTTCAAGCTGTTCGCGTCCTTGAGTCCGTTTGGGCTTTCAACCGCATCAATACGACTGCAGGAGACCTTAGGGATTTCTTCAATCGATTTATCGACAATGACGATGGGCTATTTGTCATGGAGGTGTCTGACTGGGGAACGATGAACGCCAGAAAGACGCCAAACGATCTGCCTTAGTAATTACGTCGGTCGGGCCGATGGGAATCGGCTCTCGCTTTTCTGGATCACACATTGGCGCTCTCCTTCTTGGGGCGGCGGTACAAATCTTCCAGGCGGACCCGTTTCCCATGACGCTTCGCAAGCTCTACTAAGCGAATGGCATGGTCAACGGCGGGCCTGGTCACGTCCCGCTCGTATTGGGATATGGTCGGCTGCGTTACGCCAAGCAAAGCTGCTAAGGCAGATTGCGACATACCGGCCGCCTTTCTGATTTCATGGATCATGTTCATGACTTAATTATAAGCATTGCTTCTAATACAAGCAATGCTTTTTGATTCATAGAAGCATCACTTATATATTTCTCCTATGGAAAAAGACTCGAAATCAACTGCTGACGTAGCTGGGGACGCCCTCCGTCTCATGTCTGCGTATAAAGCATGGAAAGACGACCGCAAGGCAGCTGGCGAGAGAGTCAACCAAGAGGCTGTTGCTGGGGCATTGGGTATGTCACAAAGCGCCTTTAGCCAGTTTTGTCGAGGCATTCGTCCAATAAACGTAGACCTACTGACTAAACTGAAAAGTCATTTTGGGTGGGAGCCAGCGGAAATCAGCCCCACCCTCTCGCAGAAGATGGCTGAGGTGGCCGCGGCTACTGGTGCGATTGACCCAGAGGATCACGCACCCATCAAAATGATTGACGCAAAAGCTTCCGCAGGAAAAGGAAGAATTGTCTATTCCAGCGACGTCAGTAAACTGCTGATGTTCCGTAGAGACTGGCTGGCAAAGAATGATGCTAAGCCGGACACCGTCTTGGCATTTCCGGTCGATGGCGACTCAATGGTTGACGCACATATCCCTGATGGGTCTGTATTGCTGGCCAACACGGCGCAAATAGAGCCGATATCCAAGCGCATTTATGTAATTTGGATCGATGGCGAGTTGCTAGTGAAGCAGCTTGTGCAAAAGAACGGAGCCTGGTACGCCAGATCTCGCAATGCTGAGCGCTCAAATGACCTGCCTGACATTCGTATTGATATTGATGATCGTGTCGTTGGGCGCGCTTTCTGGTGTGGGTTCGGTCTATGAACAAAACGACCCAGCCCAGGGAGGCTGTACGTAAGAAGGACTGAGCAGGAAGAGACAAGGAGCCGTTTGGCTCCTTATTTTTTAGAAATGAACAAAGCTGTTACAAGTAGTCGTTATTAGGAGACAAATCATGCAGCTTAGACGAACTGCTGGAGGGCTCGAAAATTGAAACAGACATGTAAATTGAAATTTATATCGAATTTGCTATAATGATTGGGTTCCGTCTCGAAGGCACCTCTAAAGCTGACTTAAGTGGATACGTTCTAACGGACCCACTTGTTGTCACGAGGTTTACAGCGTTCCTTGAACAGGCTAAATGCGACCCTGATTTACTGACAAAACTATCAACACATTCATATGACGATGCGGACATTAATGTGAAGAAGTGGATTGCTCAGCACAATCAGGGCCGAGCCATTTGGCGCCTTAAGTTTTTTTGCTTTAAAGCAAGATATCCTGACTATCGGATTTTTTACTGCATCGACTCACCGTCAAAGCGAAAAACAACTGTGTGCATTCTAGGCATCAAAAGACGAGAAGACATTGACTATGACAATGAACAGCATCCTACAAGTCGCGACATCATCGGTGCTTTTAATCGGTGCTGCTCCCGCATATACATGTGAGCACGTCAGTCCGGATCCCCAGTTCCATTTCGGAAGTCTGGTATTCGATGTTGGCGGAAACGGTCAAGCAGAGCTGGGGGTCGACTCAAGCGCAACTGACGCCTTGGATTTTCTGAATGGACTAATCAAACAGCACGGCCTTGAATCGGAGATGCCCGCAGCCAGGAAATGGGTGGCAGAAGAGTTCTACCCAGGCGAGCAAACCCTCAGCTCCTTACGGCTAAATCGTGGCTTCACGCAACTGGAACTAGCTAATAAAATTGGGGTTCCGCAATCCACTATCGCTAGAATTGAAACCGGTAACAACACACCTTCTGTCGAAAGGGCGGGTGAGATCGCGCATGCACTAGGAGTGAGTCTGGATGAATACTATGCAGCTTTCAAAGTCTCACGACAAGGCAAAAGTGTATGATTAATAACGCATTAGCTACCGCCTACTTTGCCGAAGGCATCCGAAGGGAAGTGTCGGGCCAGCATACTATCGTTGGTATTTACGACGATATATCCGAATTTACAAAGCTTCCAATCAAACTGTCGAAGTTAAGCATTATTGTAACTCTCTCAACCTTAGTTGAACGCCCGTTTCGACCTATGATGGTGCGCGTGAGATTCCGCGAGGGGGAGACTTTATTTAGCGATAAGATTCCTGAAGAGTTGCGCTCCCATCAGCAAGAAGCAATAGATAATACGTCCAAAGACTCAGCTTGGATCTACCTTAAGGTGGTAATCAATCTGGAAGACGTTGAGGCGACCGAAGGCAGCAGGCTAGTAGTTGAATTCGAGGACGAACAGGGAGATATCGCCCGTTCGAACGCCCTAACCTTCAAGTCCCACTCAAAAGCTGTTACAGAGTTTGGAGAGCAGTAGTAGCCACAAAATGTCTACTCTTCCTGCCCTGGCACTAAAGCCCCTCCTGGGGCTTTCTTGTTGTCTGCTACGGTCGCTTCACTACACAGATCGATTTCCCCGCCTAACCTGCCTCTGCGTTGGGGGCGTGCTGGCACTTAACTGCGCTTGCTCGTCGGACTCGTTTGTTGGTTGAACGCTACTGGGCTCTTCTTCTTTGATTCCAAGATGGTTGGCTATCTTGGCAACTGCGTTCCTGGTCGTTTCTACGTACATAAACAAAGCAGCAAACGCTATTGAATAGAACCCCGCAGAAACACATGAGACGATCAGCGGCCAGTTAGTCACTGTTTTGACAGATGGGGACAGACCATACCGACTTGGCTCTACGATGGTTATTTCTCCGTAAGTGTAGACAGCAACCGCAGCCGCGATAACCGTGAACATTGCGAAAAGCAGGGCCATCATTCCCATTGCGCCGGATGTCTGTTTATACACTCCCCTCTCCCAAGTAACGAATAAAGACGAAATCGTACCAGATTGGGCTGGCGTGGGGCTTACGCGGGCGAGCCATCCATTGCCACCCCAAAAAAAGAAGCGGAGCTAATTATTTGTTGACTATTTTTAGAAGCAATGCTTATAATTTATCCAACGCTTCACCAAAACCGCAGAACACCTTTAGGCAAAGCCACGGTAAGTAACGGTCCATAGAGCGCCAGCAGCAAAGGCTGCGCCCGCTAAGGCGGAGGCTCTTTAAAAACCAGCAAAGCGATAAATAGGCCAATGGTGCGAACACGCACGGCTAGGCCCAGGGCGCATCCCCACACCCCCTGATAAAGAGTGAGACGGACAACCCGTGACGTGGGGATTTAGAACGTTGCGCTACCTGGAGCCAGCTTGGCTGGGAGTAGCCAGGAGCGCAGCGTAAAAGCAGCCTGGAAACAGGCCGCTTTGGTAAGCATCAATGGTGGTGCTTACTGAAGCGAGGCAATCAATGAATGACCAGCAACGAAACGTCTTGTCCGGCGGGTGCACGACAAGCCACATAGAGTTGGAGATCGAACGGGAGCTGCTACTGCAGCGAAATAACCTGACGTCGTTGGAAATAATCGTAAACGAACTGGTAAACCGATTAAGCATGGTTCTGCGCCCCTCAGAGCCAGTGGGCCCCGTAGAAGCTGCGACAGCAGGCTCCAGCCCTGTAACTAGCCTCGGGGAAGCAATTCGAACCCACTCAGACAACATCGATGTTCTGACCAATCGTTTGTCAGACGCTCTTCGCCGTCTGGAGCTGTCCTAACCAACTCTGACCGGCCCTACACAGGGCCTTATCCACCAGTACCTTGACTCAGGGCACTGACGGATAAATAGGAGATAGACATGGAACACAAACACACGCCGGGTCCGTGGCTGGCGCAAGACGGTAACCACTTTGAGGCAGACTGCGTGATCACCACCCACGACCGGCTGGATACAAGTAAAGGACCAATTGCTCAGCTAGACACTGAATTCAATGAGCCGGTGGGCGCGGAGCAAAGAGCAAATGCCCGCCTGATCGCCGCTGCTCCTGATTTGCTGGAGGCTCTGATCGATCTCTTGGGTGCAGTTGAGGGCGTACCTTGTGGTCCCGAGAACAAATGCCGGGCCGCGATCGCCAAAGCAACCGGAGCCACCTATGAATAAACCAGAGCCAATGCGCTGGCCCAGCGACTTTCCGGGCAAGCATGACAAACAGGAGAAAGCATGAGCAAGGTAACGATGCCGAAGCCGGTTGGGTATTTCGCTTGTGACCCCAAAACACTAAACCCCGAATGGGGTGAGGAATGCGTTTGCCAAGACGACATATATTGCCCCGATGATACCGGGACAGTAGGCAGAGCATTTGTTTTTGTGGATCAAGCCGAGGCCTACACCACAGCCAAGGTGCGCAAGGCGCTGGAAGAAGCGGCAGAGGTAGCCGAAAGCTGTGTTTGCTCTTGTTGCTGCTCTGATGACCAGAAGTTTACGGCCCAAGATGCAGCTCAGCGCATCCGTGCTCTCATCCCATCAACGCCTGCATGACTCGTGGCAAGCAGTAGCGAGGTCCAGGCAGCCCTTCTTATGAGGGGCATCATCAAGGCGGCGGCGTGGATAGGACACGCAAAAGGCGATCAGCACCCTTACCGGCATAGCTTTCAGCCGGATGTGGGCGTGGCGGACACGGCCCAGGCTCTGATCAAGATCGCGCACCCTTCCGATAGCCGGTATCAAGCCCGGCCCGCCTTGATGATGGTGAGCAGTATGCGCAGGCAAAGCGCTCAAGTGCGGGAAATCTCCCCTGGTGAATCTCCAGGTTTCGGATGCTTCGGCATAGTCCACTGGTGACGGTGGAACGGAAAGACCCGTTTGATGCTGGTGAATCGACACCGTTAAACGTGAAACTTAGGCTGGTTTGAGTCCAGCCCATGCCGGACTTGCACCCGGCCACCATCAAAAGCAGGTCAGGAAAGTTACGGCGCAGAGAGCCTGACCCTCATTGAAGCGCCAGATTGAAGCGGATGTTCGACAGATGCACTAGAGATAGTGATAAGGCCGCAATGCAGCTTCGAGGCTGGCCCACTAACGGGTGACCCGCCATCCAAAGCGGTAGAAGCATGGTTGTCGAGGTACATGCAATTTGGCGCGGCTCGAAAGAGCGCCGGAGACGTAACCGGCACCCTCCGATAGCAGCCCTTGGCAGCCGTGTTAGCGACGGCAGCAAATCCCAACCCCCTCCATACGTGTGAAGTCCGATGAAACGGTGCTTTATCCGATCAAGGGCTGCTATCAGAGGGCATAGAACTCTGGAACTCCACCAATACCGCTCCGGTGCGCACCGGACGTGAAGGTGGTGGCCACAAGCTAACCCTCTAACCATTTCCTTCATCAGCGCCGGACGCGGCGCAATCCCCGGAGCTAAACATGAACGCTATCGCAGAACGCGAGGTATGCGCGTACGAGCTGGCGGAGCGCCGCCGCGAAGTTATTGCACAGCAGATCAAGGATTGCTTGATCGGCAAGTCCCAGACGGTGCTGATGTCGTGGGGCCGCCCCGACCTTCCCAACTTCAAAAGCCGCGCCGACCTGCTGGAAGTCATGAGCGACCAGCTTATTGCTTTCGAGAAGTCGGACGCAATCGGCCCATTCCTGAAAGCCCTGCTCACCAACGACCCGGTTTACGCCAACGGTCTGAACGCCCACATCAACGCTCTGATTCTGAGCTGGGCCGACGCCAGCCACGACGCAATGACAACGCAGGAACTGGAGGCGCTGCCGTGCTAGACCTCGCTGCTTTCATTCTTGGCATCGTCACATTGCTGGCCATCGTTTTTGGCTGCATGGGCTTTGCTTACCTAATTTCAGAAGTAATCGGTATCTGGAGGCAGCCATGACCACCTGCCCATTCTGCAAGTGCGACCCTTTCCACTATGTCGATGTCGGAACAGGTATGGCCGCAGTTGCCGTCACATGTTGCGAACTAGGTGTCGAGCTTTTCCAGTACGGAACAAAAGAGGCCCGGCAAACACTGGAAAACATGCGCAGCCACTCGCCAAGGCGGAAGGCCAGGGCGATGAAAGTGCTGCGCGAATACGATCTGCGACCGCAACCAAAACGCCGCGCCGCCCTATCGGGAGAACCAACATGACAACGCCAATCAATGACGGCGGACCCGCCTTTCCTTTCGGTCAAACCGACGTAGTGACCGGGCATTTGGTGAACGGCTGGGGCAGTGAAGGAATGTCCTTACGCGATGCGTTCGCCATTGCTGCATTGCAGGGGCTATTGCAAAGAAAAGATGGGTTCATGATCGACCAATATGGCACGGCACTTGATGCCTACAACCTAGCCGACGCCATGCTGCGAGCCCGGAACACCACGCAAGGAGAGCCTAATGCCTAACAGCCAAAATCCCGGCTTCCCCCGCACTCGCAAGCCAAACCCTTTCGATGGCCAGGGATGCTACGCACCAAATAGCAGCACCCCGCCCTGGGGCTGGTTCCCGACCTTCGCAATCGCAATTCCTGCAGTCATCGCGGCAGGCGGCCTGTTTGCATTCGGCCCTTCCCTGCTGACTTACTTAGTTGGAGCATGACATGACCGAAGTCTTAGAGCTGACGGAACTGCCGCCGGCAGAAACGGCGCTGCAAATTTACCAAACACCAAACGGTCTGGACCCGTATATCGAGCGCATCCGACAAGAAGTCACCGGGCATGCGCCGAACCTGAAGACCGACAAGGGTCGAAAGGAAATCGCCAGCCGCGCATTCAAGGTGCGCAAGATCAAAGCCGCTCTGGATGGCTTAGGCAAAGAGCAGGTGGACAGGCTCAAGGAAATCCCCAAGTTGATCGACGCTGAACGCAAGCGCATGCGTGACGAACTGGACGCACTGGCTGATGAAGTCCGCAAGCCGCTCACGGACTGGGAAGAAGCAGAGGCCAGCCGGGTAGCTCTCCATCGCGCCGATCTGGACGGCATGGCTGACCAAGCTCGGGAAGTGGGTGGGCTTGATGTTGAAACCCTCCGCCAGCGCATTGCAACGGTTGAATCTGCGGCAATTGGCGAGTCCTGGGAAGAGTTTGAGGCCGAGGCTCACCGAGTCAAAGCCAAGGCGCTGGAAATTCTGAACACAGCCCTGGCGGAACGCCAGAAGCACGAAGCCGAGCAGGCAGAACTGGCCGACCTACGCCGCAAGCAGGCCGAGCAGGAGCAGAAAGACCGCGAGGCGGAGATTGCCCGGCAAGCTGCCGAAAAGGCCCGCGCCGATGCGGAAGCCAAAGCCCAAGCTGAGCGCGATGCAGCCGCCAAGCGTGAGGCGGACGCGAAAGCCGCCCAGGTCAAGGCCGAACAGGACGCCAAGGACGCCGCCGAACGCCAGCGCCGCGCCGAAGAACAGGCCGAAGCTGAACGTCTTGCATCGGTCGAGCGGGCCAAGCAAGCCGCTGAGGCTGCCCGTCAGGCCGAAATCAAACGCCAAGCCGACGAAAAGGCAGCCGAAGAGGCCGAGCAGCGCCGCCGCGAAGAGGACAAAGCGCATAAAGCCAGCATTAACAACGCCGCCCTGGCTGCATTCATTGAGAACGGCTTACCCGACGAGTGCGCCAAGCAGGCCGTCATTCTAATCGCCAAGGGCCTGATCCCAGCTATCCGAATCCAATATTGAGGACACCATGAGCAATCAAATCACGACCGTTGAGGAACTGGTCTACAGCATCAAGCCCACGTTTGACACTGTCCTGATTGATCGCGGGATTGTTTTTGAGCGTGAAGCTGAGTTTGCAATCCAGGCAATTCTGGCAAGCAAGTACGCCACCGAAATGGCAATGCAGAATCGGCAGAGCGTAATCGATGCTGTGACAAACATTGCAGCCATCGGCATCAGCCTAAACCCAGCCAAGAAACAGGCCTATCTGGTGCCGCGCAAAGGTGGCATCTGCCTGTCCATCGGATACATGGGTCTGCTTGATATGGCAATGGATTCCGGCTCTATTAAATGGGGCCAGGCAAGGCTGGTGTACGAAGCCGATACATTCCGGCTGAATGGACTTGACCGCCAGCCCACACACGAATTTGACCCGTTCAATAAGGATCGCGGTGAGGTTGTCGGCGTGTACGTATCAGTTAAAACGGCAGATGGGGACTATTTAACTGAAGCCATGTCTGGTGATGAGATCAATGCCATCCGCGACCGATCGGACGCTTGGCAAGCCTACATCACCAAGAAACGTTCCTGCCCCTGGGTAACAGACTGGGGGGAAATGGCGAAGAAAACAGCCGTTCACCGCGCCTACAAATACTGGCCTAAGACTGAGCGCCTGGAAAACGCCATCCATTACCTGAATACGGATGGCGGCGAAGGCATTCAAACAAGCAGCCAGCCTGCACACGACCCTGAGCTCGCGCAAGACTGGGCAGCCAAGGCTACTGCCTGCCTATCCACCAGCGCATTAACCGAAGTTTGGAAAACAGGGCTTGCCGCTATCAAGGCCGCTGGCGACATGACGGCGTACCAAGTCTTTAAGGCTGCCGTTGAGAAGCGAGGGGCAGAACTGAAAGCCATCGAATCTAAAACCTTGGAGGCCGAACCGGCATGACACACATCGTCATTAATTGCGAACAAGGTAGCCTGGAATGGCACCGAGCCCGCGCAGGCGTCATTACCGCCAGCATGTTTTCAACTATCCGGGGAAAGGTTAACTGCCTGGATGATAAGCAGTCTGCTTATGTCCAAGCCATCTTGGCTGGCAAGAGCGAGGCCAGCGCACGGGAGATTGCTGGGTACAAGGCTGCCCCACGAGCCGAGGGCATTCGCAAGGCGCTGGATGGTGAGCCTGTCGGCGACTGGTCGGACACAGCCAAAAACTATGCATTCCGGCTGGCCGTGGAGCGGATCAGCGGAGAGCCGCTAGATGAAGGGTTCCAGACTTGGAGCATGAAACGAGGCCACGAGCTCGAACCGATGGCGCGCATGGAGCACGAGCTGCAGTCCGGGCTGGTCGTACAGAGGGCAGGTTTCGTCGTTACCGATGATGGTGCATTTGGTGCTAGCGCCGATGGGTTGATCGAAGAAGATGAAGGCAGCGAATACAAGTGTTTCATCGACCCAGAAAAGCTGCGCGCCTTTTGGGTAGACAACGACCCAAGTAGCGTTATGGAACAGGCCCAAGGCTGTATGTGGCTGACTGGGCGCAAACGCTGGCACATAGGCCTGTACTGCCCTGCCCTTGAGCCAGCCAAGAAACAATTATGGTGGCGCGTGTTTGAGCGGGATGACGACCACATCGAAAAGATGGAGCGTGATCTGCTGGACTTCAAGTCAATCGTGGACGGCTACGAGGAATTGCTGCGTAAGGAGGCAGCGTAACCATGGCATCAGTCAATAAAGTCATTTTGGTGGGCAATCTTGGCCGCGACCCAGAAGTACGCTACAGCGCAGAAGGCTCGGCCATCTGCAATATTTCCATTGCCACGACCTCGCAGTGGAAGGACC
>SMFC01000016.1_pt1 | contig 48050 bp, 42 predicted proteins | sample 2456331 | NCBI WGS metagenome assembly SMFC01 (sample SAMN10132608, study PRJNA489261) | soil metagenome | isolation source: day120 control-loamy sand soil ammended | place: USA
CTCAGGTTTTTAACAAGAGCTGTCCGGAAGCGGAGCAGCAGCTGATTTTGCAACACAGCCTGATTGTGGCAATTGATGCACTGTGTGAGGTCAAACAGGATCTGGATGAGCAGTTGAAGCAGCTCACGACCTATCTGGAATTTCATATTATTCAAAGTGTGCAAACTCGTTTGCCGCAAACCCTGCAACAGCAGGGTGAAACGACTTTTTCCCAGCAAATCCGCACACTGGCAGAAGCACTGCAAGGACAACAAGGCCAGCGCTTTGCCCAGTTTGTACAGGCACGTTATCCGCTGATTCTGGTGGATGAATTTCAGGACACCAATCAGGATCAGGATGACCTGCTGGCCAAGATCTGGCGGGATGCTAGCCGGGTTCAATCCGGCTGCATGATTATGGTCGGCGATCCGAAACAGGCGATTTATGGTTTCCGTGGTGGCGACATGCTGACCTATAACAAGGCACATGCTGACGTGCGGCAGAAGCAGGGCCGCGAATATACCCTGATGCAGAACCATCGTTCGGTCAAAGCGCTGGTCGAAGTGGTCGATGCTTTATTTCAATGCCAGATGGATTTTGGTGAACAGGTGCAGTACACCCTGATTCAGGCCGGTAGTCGGCCACATCCGGATCTCATCGATAGCGCTGTCTGCAATCCGCAGCCCTTACGCTGGATTCAGTTGGGTGAGTCGGATGTAGAAGCCGATCAGGTGGCCTGGAAAATCCGTGCACTCCTCAATCAGTCTGCTCAACAGCAGTTATATTTTCAGCAGCAGAACAGTATTCAAAGCCTGAAAGCCGATGATATTGCAGTGCTGGGGTTTGGACATTTTGCCCTTGAGCAGGTCAAGCAGCGCCTACAGCGTATGGGTATTCCTTGTTATAAAGAGTCCAAACAAAGTGTTTTTGCCAGTGCTATTGCGCAGGATGTCGCGGCCGTCTTGACTGCAATCATGGATCCTTTTAATGAATCCAAGGTCAAACGTGCCTTACTGACCCGCCTGCTGGGCTTCAACCTGAAAAAACTGATTGAGTTACAGGCGCAGAGTGAAGGGCTCAGTCGCTATATTGCCGATCTGGATGCAATTCGGGAAATGTGGTTCGAAAAAGGTTTTCTCACGGCATGGAATTATGCCTTAAACCTGTTTCAGGTCTGGACTCATCTGGTGGCCAGTCAAAGTCTGGACAATGAACGGGTGGTGGTGAATCTGCGTCATCTGACCGAAATTCTGAGCCAGCAAAGTGAATATTATCAGGGTGCCCAAAAACTCTATCACTGGTATTTGCGTCAGTTACAGTCCCCTTCAGGCAAAGACAGTGAAAAAGAACGCAAGCTGTCTGGTGATCATGGGGTACAGCTGATGACCATCCATGCCTCTAAAGGGCTGGAATTTAAAGTGGTATTTTTATTGGGCGCAGATGCTGCTTTTGATGTGAATAAAGGCAACTTGAACTTTTCATTAAGTGGCACACTGTCTGAAAGTATTTTAGAACAATCCCGGGTGATTGCAGTCAATCATAAGCATTTGCACGAGCAGGCGATTTTACAGAATGCAGCGCGTAATGCAGCGGAAAATCACCGGCTTTGGTATGTGGCGCTGACCCGTGCCAGTCATCGGGTGTATGCCATGTTGCAAGACCACGCTTCACAATCCGATTCGGGCTTGGCGTTCTGGCGTGGCCAGGGCGATGCCATCTTCGAACATGCTTTATCTCTGGTCGAGCAGCCGCTGTCTCAGGAACCGGCACGTCTGGTCGAGCAGTCACACAATCATAAGATCGACATGCTGGCGCAACCTTTGCCAGAGCGACAGTTCTATCCACGCACCAAAACCAGTTTTACCGCATTGTCGCAACACCAGTCACATGCGCCAGTTTTGCAGGATGATCTGGTCAATGCACAGGAACACCCGGATAGTGCAGCGGATGAAATCAATCTGAATGCTTTAGCAGATCAGCCGGCTGTCACACCGCTAGACTGGATCAAGCTGAATTTCCCCAAAGGTACGGTGGCCGGAACTTTCTTGCACAGTATTTTTGAACATATCAATTTTCAGGATAGCAGTTACTGGAATCTGGAAATTCGCCGTCGTTTTAAAAATACTGCACCGCAAATCTGGCAAGAACTGAAAGAAAAATTTGAACAGGCCTTCCAGTTGCGTACTGTGCTGGAGCAGACCTTTGCGCCGCATTATCAGGCCGCAGCGGTGAATCTGCGTAGCCTTTTTCAAGCCGCAGCGCAGGCAAATTTCAAAGCAGATGAGTTGCAACAGAGTATGCAACGCGTTTTGTCCAGCCTGAACTATAAATTGCTGAGCGGCATTCGCCTGCATGATCAGAGCGAAGCTTATCGTCAACAATGGCGACAGTTATTTCAATCGGCACAGCAAGACCGATCAGCCTTGGTGGTTTTTTTAAGCCAGTTTGAGCGTTATTTCACCGAGCTGGATGATGACAGCTTTATCCTGTTTTTTGAACAGGAAATGGCCCAGATTGCACACCTTGCAAGTCCTGAACAGCTCAATGTCGAAAGCATATTCCAGACTGCTTTAGATGGATTGCTTGATGAAATTAGGGAAGATATTTTACTCAATCTGATGCATGACTGGGTGCATGACATTCTGGTCACTCCGATTCAGGCAGATTTTGTTTTGGCACAACTGGGTGATCAACAGTATCTGTCAGAGTTCCCTTTCTATCTGTCACTCACCGATGCGCCTTTGCAGATCCGACAAATTCATCAGCTCTTTGTTGAACATGACATTGTCATGAGCGATTTTAATGAAGCCAAATCGGCACGTTATCTGACCGGTTCCATCGATCTGGTGTATTTTGATGGTCAGCGTTACCATATTGCCGATTATAAAAGTAACTTTCTCGGCCCAGATCAACAGCATTATACCGCTGAGGCGATTCAGCAGAATATGAGCCAGTCCAGTTACTGGTTGCAGGCAGCCTTGTATCTGGTGGCCCTGCATCGTTATCTGAACGCAAATATGCAGGCGTATTCAATGCAGCAGCATCTGGGCGGCGCAAGCTATTTATATTTACGCGGTATGCACGGGCAGATGGAACAAGGTGTATATCACTGGCAACCAGACATCGAATTCGTTGAAAAACTGGATCAGATTTTGGGCTATTTTGAGCAGAAAAAAACAGCATAATTTTGCTGCCTGATAAAATATATAGAGATTAAACAGAAAATTATCCTGTGGATAACTTTGAGGATAACTGTGTGGAAAATGAGCAGAATCACGTGTCGCAACAAAACGCCAGTTTGATGGCCTGGATTGACTATTTATGTCAGCCTCCATTTAGCTCGGCTACATTTGATCCGGCAGCAAAATTACTGATTCAGCAATTGCTTGACATGCTCAGCAAGGCACGGGTATTGCCCCCTTGGTGTTTGAAGATCAGCATTTATATCTGTACCGCTACTGGCAGCTGGAACAGGCAGTGGCAACGCATATAGCACGAATCAAGACCCAGTCTATTGCAGCCCTGGAGTTAACAGCACGTGACCGTAGTCTGCTCTCAGATCCACAGCAGCAAAAAGCCCTGCAAATGGTGGCAGAGCAAGCCTTCAGTATTATTACTGGCGGGCCGGGAACCGGTAAAACTTATACGCTGGCGCATATTATTGCAGTTTTATATGATGCGCTGCCGAATATCCGGATTGCCATGGCCGCGCCGACCGGAAAGGCTGCACAGCGGATGAAAGAAGCGCTGCAAAAAGCCTTACAGACTGAAGTTTTGCAGCAGTTTGAAATAGCTGCACTACAACAGTTACAACCCGTGACCCTGCATCGTTTATTGGGATTGGGCACGCGCGGACAGCCACGTTTTCATGCCAAACAGCCTTTGCCCTATGACGTAATTGTGGTCGATGAAGCCTCGATGCTGGATTTAAGTCTGTCACAGATGTTGCTGGCCGCTGTGTCATCTCAGGCACGTCTGATTTTACTTGGCGATGCAGACCAGTTGGCTTCTGTGGATGTCGGTACCGTTCTGGCAGATCTGCAACAGGTTGCGACTTTGCAGGATAATCGGGTCAACTTAATTACCACACGACGTTTTAAAGCAGGGGCCAAGATTGGGGCAATGGCTGATTTTATTCAGCAGCAGCATGAAGCTGCCAATGTCCTGCAAAAATTTGAGCAGCAGATTGTCACTGCCAGTGAATTACAAGCCATCACCTTGGATCGGGTTGAGATTGACCAGCTCCAGTTGCAATATTTAGCGCCTAGTGCTGAACAGACGGCCACTACATTGAATCAATATTATGACCAGTTGATGTATGGTTATCAGGCCTATACACAGGTTGTCAAAAATAAGCAAGGCTTAGATAATTTCGAGCAATATGTACAACAGGTGGTGAGATCATTTGATGATTACCGTATTTTAACTGCGATTCGTTCTGGTGATCTGGGCTTATTCAAAATCAATCTACAGATTGAACAACGCTTTTTAGCAGCTCAAGGTCAACTGAAGCAGGGTGACTGGTATGTCGGGCGGCCGGTCATGATGACCTATAACGATTATCAACTGGGTTTATCCAATGGTGATATTGGCATCTGTTTTTTACGTGAGCAGTCTGGTCAGTGCCAGTTTGAAGTCTATTTTCCGAGTCTGGAAAAATGGGTCTTAGCCACCCGTTTGCCAAAGAGTATAGAAACCGCTTTTGCACTGACCATTCACAAATCTCAAGGTTCAGAATTTGCACATACCGCAGTGGTGCTGGATCAATATGCGCAAAATCTATTAAGTAAAGAGTTGATTTATACTGCAATTACCCGTGCTAAAAAAGTGGTCAGTTTATTGGTAGATTGTGACGCTTTTACACAAGCCTTATGCGTACGAACCACACGTAAAAGTGGTTTAAGTCAAAAAATACTTGAACAATCTACTAGTTTATTGGCAAAAAATAATCAGATCTTGTAGGTAAAAGCTTACACGGATTCAAGAAATTGCCGCATAGAGCTTTTAATCAGTTTTTGAGAAGATTGGTCATACAAAATAACTCAACACGGAAAGTTGAGCATAATCGTATAATTATAAAAAGAATGTCAGTAGACAGCGAACTTACAGTGAGGTAAGTAAAAAGAGGAAACTTACAGCCGCTAAGCCTTGTAGTTTTGGGAGAGACTACAAGGCTTTTTTATATTTAATTAATTTATATTTCAAAATACTAGATATTTACCTTAATTCTAAAGTTGGATATTGTTGTGGAATGGCTGGATTTAAGCGAATTAGGTTAAATAAAGTGGTATTAATGTAATATTATGCAACTTTTAGGCTAGTTATTGTACGAAATAGCTTACAGCAAGATACGCTAAATGCCTCTACTTGTCTTTGTAGAATATGGCAAAATCTACCACACAAGGAAGGTGATTTTTCAACAGGATGTTTGAAAATAATAACAAGCGTAAAACGCTATAAAAAACACAATAAATAATAATGATAAGAGAAAGAACTACAGCGCCAAAAAGCCCGACTAAACTCGGGCTTTTTTTTATCTATTTTTTATTCAGACAGACGACGGTACATTAAAACAATAGAAAAAGCGTTCTAATTGCTTAGGTCGATTTCTCTATTTAAGTGGTCTAGATGATCTCGCTTAAAACAGTACAGATCTTGAATAACTCAGGATCAATGGACAACAGCTTCGCTTTAAATAAATCACCGATTGAAAACATTCAAAAGTGCTGATCTATTTTTGCAATTTGGCGCATTTTCCCTTAAAATATGCAACTTGCTGTAGTGATGCACGGCAGTCAAAGTTTTGAATTCTCATTACATTGATTTTTATCAAAATATATAAGCATCTCGGAGAAATCGAATGGCTTTAACTAACGCAGATCGCGCAGAGATCATTGCTAAATTCGCACGCGCTGAAAACGACACTGGTTCACCAGAAGTTCAAGTAGCTCTTTTGACTGCTCAAATCAATGACTTACAAGGTCACTTCAAAGAGCACAAACACGACCACCATAGCCGTCGCGGTCTAATCCGTATGGTTAACCAACGTCGTAAGCTGCTTGACTACCTAAATGGTAAAGACCACGGTCGTTATGTAGCATTGATCGGTGCTTTAGGTTTACGTCGTTAATTCGATTTAAACTTTATTTTCGGGTTATTGCATGCTTTGTGCTTTATTGCTGAAAACTAAAGTCGGTTTAGCTTTTGGCTAGGCCAGTGGAAGGGGCGAATGTTTCGCTCCTTCTTTGTGTTTAAAAATAGTATTTAATCTGGTGAGGTCGGCTTCTAAGCTTTGTCATTTGTTCGTCTATATGGTCGTGAATGCCAAACCTTAGGGGTCTCCACTAGAATAATTGTTCACAAGAACTAGGAAAAAATAAAACATGTCGATGTTTAATATTATTCGTAAAGAATTCCAATTCGGTCAACACAACGTGATTCTTGAAACAGGTCGCGTTGCACGTCAAGCAAACACTGTTGTGATTACCATGGGCGGCGTACAGGTTCTTGTTGCTGTTGTAGCGCAACCTAAAGCAAAAGCCGGTCAAGACTTCTTCCCATTGACTGTTAACTACCAAGAAAAGCAATATGCTGCAGGCCGTATCCCGGGTGGTTATGGTAAGCGTGAAGGCCGTCAGTCTGAAGCTGAAACTTTAATTTCACGTCTGATCGACCGTCCAATTCGTCCATTGTTCCCAGAAGGTTACTTCAACGAAATTCAAGTGACTGCGACAGTAATTTCATCTGACAAAACCATGGATGCTGACATTGCTGCAATGCTGGGTACTTCTGCTGCATTGTCGATTGCAGGTACGCCTTTCCGTGGTCCAATCGGCGGCGCGCGCGTTGGTTTGATCAACGGTGAATACATCCTGAACCCGAACCACGAACAGTTAAAAGAGTCTGATCTTGATCTGGTTGTTGCAGGTACTGAAGCTGCAGTATTGATGGTTGAATCTGAAGCGAAAGAACTTTCAGAAGACCAAATGCTGGGCGCTGTATTGTTCGGTCATGACGAAATGCAAATCGCGATTCAAGCGATCAAAGAATTTGCTGCAGCAGCTGGCGCAGTTGAGTCAACTTGGGTTGCTCCAAGCAAAAATGAAGCGCTTCTTGGTCAATTAAAAGATGCATTCGAAGCGAAAATCTCTGAAGCCTACACAATTGCTGTGAAACAAGATCGTTATGCAGCACTTGATGCACTTCACGCAGAAGCGGTTGCTCAGTTCGTTCCTGAAGAAGATGAAACAGGTATTGCTGACGAAGTAAACGAACTCTTCGAAGATCTTAAATACCGCACGGTTCGTGACAACATCTTGTCTGGTAAGCCACGTATTGATGGTCGTGATACTAAAACTGTTCGTGCAATCGATGTACAAGTGGGCGTGTTAGGCCGTGCACACGGTTCTGCATTGTTCACACGTGGTGAAACTCAGGCGTTGGTCACAACAACTTTGGGTAACACCCGTGATGCGTTGATGGTTGATACCCTTGCAGGTACGAAAACTGACAACTTCATGCTTCACTATAACTTCCCTGCATACTCTGTAGGTGAAACGGGTCGTGAATCTGGTCCTAAGCGTCGTGAAATCGGTCACGGTCGTCTAGCGCGCCGTGGTGTTCAAGCGGTTCTTCCTGCAGCTGACCGCTTCCCGTACGTGATCCGTATCGTATCTGACATCACAGAATCGAACGGTTCATCTTCAATGGCTTCTGTATGTGGTGCTTCTCTATCACTTATGGATGCAGGTGTTCCACTTAAAGCACCAGTTGCGGGTATTGCAATGGGTCTAGTAAAAGAAGGCGAGCGTTTCGCAGTTCTTTCTGACATCCTGGGTGATGAAGATCATCTTGGCGACATGGACTTTAAAGTCGCAGGTTCTGCAAACGGTATTACTGCACTGCAAATGGACATCAAGATCGAAGGGATTACTGAAGAGATCATGGAGTCTGCATTGAACCAGGCTTATGCCGGTCGTATGCACATTCTTAATGAGATGAACCAAGTAATTTCACGCGCTCGTCCTGAAATTTCGATGCATGCACCAACATTCCAAGTGATCAACATCAACCCGGACAAAATCCGTGATGTAATCGGTAAAGGCGGCGCGACGATTCGTGCGATTACTGAAGAAACGAAAGCTGCAATCGATATTGAAGATAACGGTACAGTTCGCGTATTCGGTGAAACTAAAGCGGCAGCAGCTGCTGCAGTTGCGAAGATTCAAGCATTAACTGCTGAGATCGAACCAGGTACAATTTACGTGGGTAAAGTGATTCGTATCGTTGAATTCGGTGCGTTCGTGAATATTCTTCCGGGTACTGATGGTTTACTTCATATCTCTCAAATCTCGAACGAACGCATTGCGAACGTTGCAGATGTATTGAAAGAAGGTCAAGAAGTGAAGGTACAGGTTGCAGACGTTGACAACCGTGGCCGTATCAAATTGACCATGAAAGACATCGAACAAGTTTAATCGGTATTGAACGATCTGAGTCTGTATTAAGCAGTTGATCTTAGGTCAGGGGATCGGCTTCAGAACTTTTTAACAGACGATAAATTTCATCTTTCAATTTTAGCTTTTTACGCTTGATCGCTTCAATATCATTGTTGATATGATTGACCGGGTCGAGTTCAAGCTGACTAATTTTCCTGTCCAGCTCATTATGTTCCTCAAACAATTTGGCAAAGTATGGATTTTCCTCGCGAAGTTGCACAATCAAGTCGCGGTATTCGGGAAACATGTATTTCATTTTTTTATTACAATCTTTGGTTTTCATAGCGCTTTTTATACTCTAATCATCAAATTAAAAATAAATATGCCCTGATCTGCAGCGAAAGATGCAGATAGACAGAGCATCAAAGGACTTACTTAAAATGCAAATGTTTGACCTCGCGGCGTAACTCCTGCACTTCATCGATGAGGTCCAGCATCATCGCGACTGCGGTAAATGACGCATCAAAATCGCGTTGCAGGCGATAGGCGCGTTGTGCACGCGAAATATCCTCACCGAGGAAAGTGCTGGCTGGCGTGATAGGAGAACGATCGGGCAGAATTCCATGTTCAATCAATTGCATGACCCATTCCGGGCTTTGTCCGCATGCTTCTGCGAAGTGGATGAGGTCAAATGAGTGATCGTCCATAATTTCTGACGGGGTATAGTCCTGTGAAAAGCTTTCTTGGTACTGAATTGTAGTCATGGCTCTACTCCTTAAACAGCCAAGTGTGCAAAATTGAGAGAATGAAAAGGTGCTGAAGTAAAACGCTTTCTATTCTTCGGATATGCAGACTCAGAGTGATGACTCAAATGATCACGAGAAAAAAATCGATATGTTCCGGTATTCAATGCCTCAGGAACGCGCGAATAAGAGAAGGTGAAAGTGAACGCTGTTTTTATAGTTTTATGTTTTATTGACCGAGTGTGTTCAAACACTTTCCTGTGTTGAATATACGCTGCCCTATGAGGACGGCAAAGCAGACCTGATGACAGAATTGAACAAGGCTGAAGATTGATCATCATAAATGGATAAAAAATAACCGTCTTCGATCCATTATTATGACTTTAGCCGCGCCAAAACAGTTTTTATTTGTACCTTATTGTTTCAAATCATGACAAAGAAAAAGCCCCTGATACAGAGGCTTTGAAAATCTTTCTGAAATTAATGTTTTATCCAGGTTACACTGCGGCCAATTACTGAGACACCGACATAACCACGCAAGGTTAGACGTTTGCCATTGGCGCTTAGGCGTGCTTTGCCTTTGTAAATTTTGCCACTGATCGGATCAAGCACTTTGCCGTCATGGTATTCACGTGGCTTTTTCGGATCTGCTTTAAAATCCCAGATAAACGGCAGGCCTATAAACGGTTTGTCTTTGAGCTGACCTGGACATTTATGACAGATGCCCATTTTCTCTGCGCCAGGCAAGCTACGTGTTGCGACAATTATTCCTTCATAGCTACCATCCGCTTTCTTACGAACTTCTACATCCGCACGAGAATAGCCTGATTGATCATCAATGGTTTTCCATTTACCCACTAATGGATCTTCATAGGCAAAGGCCAAGCTAGAAACCGCAGCCAAACTTATCCCCATCACTAGAGTGTTCAATAATTTTTTCATAACATACCTGTTAAATTTGATACTGTATTCATTTTAGAATTATTACTCTAATTTATTTTAAAAGCATAATTAAATCAATACTATAAAATGTGATTGTATTCTCATAATTTTTTTAAAACGATGATTATTTGGTCTTTGTTAATGTGAATAGTCTTATAATTTAAATGGGATTTTGAGGTGGGGTTTATCTGAGGATCTGATTCAGTGAATAGGCAGGTTTTCTACTGGAGGTAAATATGCTCTGTTGAGCTTCGTCATGTAAATTTTAAAACATAAAAAAGCACTCCTGAGGAATGCTTTTTTAAACTCATGCTTAGCACCGTTTAGCTTAGATGTTCACCACATAGACCTAAGGCCTCTTCGGCTGTAAAGGTATATTGGCTATTACAGAACTGACAATCCATTTTGATCGGATTCTGGAATTCCAGTGTTTCACGTATTGATTCTACGCCAATCTGTTGTAAGGCCACTGCACAGCGCTCTTTAGAGCAGGTACAGCCAAATTTCAAGGCTTCAGTTTCTGGTAAGCGCACCTCTTCCTCATTATATAAACGGTAAAGAATGTCAGTGGCTTGCAGGCCGATTAGTTCTTCAGTTTTCAAGGTTTCAGTGAGCATGGTCAGACGCGGCCATAAATCTTCATCAACACGGCGCTGTTCTTCTTCACTATTCCGTGGCAATAGCTGAATCAGTAAACCACCGGCGCGCTGATGGTCGCTTGCCAGTACAATGCGCGTTGGAATCTGTGCAGACAGGTCATAATACTGCATGAGGCAGCCAGCCAGATTTTCTTTGTCCAGCGGCACAATACCTTGATAACGCTCACCAAATTCTGGTTCGATATTGATAAACAGCACTGGAGAAACCAGTGACTTTAAGATGGTGCTGCTGTCTTCACCCACCAGAAAGTGCGGATCTTCTTCATAGTCCGCCAAAGCGCGAACTTCACCCAGGTGGTTGCATTCAGCCATTGCCCATTTAAATGTGCCTGATGCCTGAATTTGCAGGCTGATACGCCCTTTAATCTTCAAGGTGCTGGCAAGCAGTGCAGTCGCAGTGAGCATTTCACCCAACAGAATCTTGACCGCAGGTGCATAGTCACGTTGCGCTAAAATGGTTTGTAAAGCTTCTTCAAGATGCACCACTTCACCACGAACAGGGCTATCTTCAATAAAAAAGCGTTGGCGTAAATCAGACATAAAATTCTCCATAACCCTGCTTTAATGGTGTCATTATTGTAAAACACAAGTTATGACAGATCATCTCTTAACGCATCAATTCCTGCGCCGTTTGTATCCTGTTGCGGCTGTGTATCTGTTTTTTGAACTTTGTTGCGTTGATCCTGCGCAAACAGATGTTCGAGTTCTGCCAAGCTACTGCGGTGATGTTCATAACTTGCGTGTTGATCCGAATCCAGATGGTATTGACTGTTGAGTAATTTTTCATCATGTGCGCGGAAGTATTCAACCTGTTGCCGACTTTCTTCCGGAGCAGTATTCAACTGGCTTAACAAAGCCTCACTCATTTCCAGTGCTGAAAAGTAGTTTTCACGCCAGATTTTCTCTACACCTAAATCCTGTAACAGATGCACATGATGACGATCACGCGCGCGTACCCATAAACAAGTTTCAGGATAATTCAGCCGGATATACCGCACGATCAGCATCGAATCTTCAATATCATCAATGGCAATAATCACTTGCTGGGCCATCGCAATTCCTGCATGCACATTGCTGTCCATGACACTAAATGCATGCTGTTGTTGCAGTAAAATCCGGGCAATAATTTGTCCAAAGCGGCCAAATCCAATCAGCAAAATAGGGGGGCTGGCTTGAGGACTGGAATCGGTTTCAAAGGTCGCAGCCAGATGATTGTTTTGATCCAGACGCGGTAAAACCTGACTGTGTAATAACCAGTAAAATGCCGGGCTAAGTAATAATGAGAAACTCACCATCCAGAGCAAGGGAGACAGCAGATTGGCTGCGATGATCTGGTCGGATACCGCAATCACCAGCGCCAGCAAGGCAAACTCGCCACCTTGTGCCAGGCTGGCTGCCAGCAAGCTACTGTTGCGCCAGCTATTTTGATGATAACGCGCCAATACCAAACTGATTGCAAACTTGACCAAGATCAAAGTGAAAGTGCCACCGAGAATGATCCAGAGGAAATTCAACAGATCAGATAGCTGTAATGACATGCCCAGACTGATAAAGGCTAGGCCCATCAATAAGCCCTGAAAAGGCCGAATGGTGCTTTCTACCGCGGGCCGGAAATCTGAATCTGCCAGTAAAATCCCGGCAAATAAAGCGCCAAGAAACAGATTCAGTCCAAGCGTATTCATCAAGAGCAGCAGTGCCAAAGTTACCGCAATCGCCACAATGGCATGCAGTTCGTGATTGCCACTTTTTGCAATCCAGCGATATAGTGGCTGCATCAGATAGCGATTACACAGGAACAAGCCGGTAAAAGTGGTGATCATTGCGGCAAAATAAGCCACTCCGTGTTCGGTCGAGGGAATTCCGCTAAATAAAGGAATGGCGGCAATCACAGGAATGGCCAGCAGGGCATGCAGCAGCAGGATTGAATAGGTCTGTTGACCATAGCTGGTGGCAAACTGTTCCTGATTGTGGAGTTGTTGAATCACCAAGGTCATGGCTGACAGACTGCCAGCAAGTCCAATCACAATACTGGCAAGCAGGCTTTGTTGTAGAAAAATCCAGGCCAGCAGGCTAAAAATCAAGGTACTCATTAGTACCTGCAAAGCAGCCGTCATCCACAGAGATTGACTGATCTGGGCGATGCGTTGTGGTCTGAGTTGCAGCCCGATCCAGAACAGCAGTGCCAACAGGCTGACGTTCATGAAACTGTTCATCAGGTCTGGAGTCTGAATCAGATGCAAAACACCCGGACTTAAGATCATTCCTGTTAACAGATAGCCCAGTACGCTTGGTAGTCTGAGCCTTTTACTCAGTGGCACTATTAACAGTGCGACCACCAAAACCAGTGTTATTTGTAACAGTATCGACATTTTCCTGTCCTAAATTTTATGCTTGATCCAGACGTTGATGCGTATGTCCCGGACATGGACTCAGATGCAATTCTCTTAGCTGAGTTCTTGCGGGTCAATGTCCAGTGTCAGCTTCATGCTGGAAGGTTTGTCCTGCAGCATATTCTGCCACCAGCTGCGCACATAGTAATGCAAACGTGGACGATCTGCTGACAAGAGCACCATATGCGACTGATAGCGCCCAGCCTTACGTTCCATCGGCGCAGGAATTGGCCCCCAGATGTCCAGCGCCAGATCAGGATATTGCCTGAGGAATGCCGCATGTTTCTGTAAGAATTCGGTGTTTTGTGCCTGATCCTTGGATTCGCAGCGAATCAGGATGGCATAACGATAAGGCGGCATCTGGGCAATTTGCCGTTCCTTTAAGGTCTGCTGGGCAAACACACGATAATTTTCATTGACCAAGGTATTCAGCAGGGCATGATCCGGTCTGAGCGTCTGCAAATAGACATCGCCTTTGTGTTCACCACGTCCAGCCCGGCCTGCGACCTGAACGATCAGTTGTGCGGTACGTTCGGTGGCACGGAAATCCACACTGAGCAGACCGGAATCAATATCCAGAATCGCCACCAGCGTCACATAAGGAAAATGATGCCCTTTGGCCAGCATCTGGGTGCCGAGCAGAATCGCGGGTTCACTTTTTTGAATCTTGTCATAGATTTTTTGCCAGCTACCCACCCGGCTGGTGGAATCGCGATCGACCCGAATCACTTCATGATCTGGAAAAAGTTCATTCAGATGTTCTTCGACCTTGCCAGTGCCCATACCCAGTGTGACCAGTTCCTGATGCTGACACTGCGGACAGTGCTCCGGCATCCGGTGAATGGTGCCACAGTGATGGCAATGCAGATGCTGATAAGGCTGGCGATGCACAGTAAAATTGGCATCGCAGTGCGGACATTGTGCCTGCCAGCCACAACTGCCACAAAGCAGGACGGGGGCATAGCCACGGCGGTTTAAAAAGATCAGTACCTGTTCTTTTTTCTCCAGACGCTTTTTGATGTCCTGAATCAGTTGCAGACTGATGCCATGCTTTTTCTGTGCCACCTTTAAATCCAGAATATGGATTTTCGGCATTAAGGCTGTGCCGGCACGTTGATTCAGCTCCAGCACCTGCATTTTGCCATGTTCAACCAGCGCATAACTGTCGATACTTGGTGTCGCTGATCCCAGCAGCACTGGACATTGCTGTAAATGGCCGCGGTACAGCGCCACATCGCGGGCATGATAGCGGAAACCTTCCTGCTGCTTAAAAGACAAATCATGTTCTTCATCCAGAATGATCAGACCCAAATTCGGTATGGGGGTATAGATGGCGGAACGTGTGCCGAGGATGATTGAAGCTTTGCCAGTCTCTGCTGCCTGCCAGGCTTGCAGACGTTTTGTATCGTTTAGGCCTGAATGCAATAGCGCGATATGACACTGAAAACGCGACTGGAAACGGCTAATCGTTTGCGGGGTCAGACCAATTTCCGGCACCAGCACCAAAACCTGCTTGCCCTGTTTCAGCACCTGTTGCATGATTTGTAGATAGACTTCGGTTTTACCACTGCCGGTCAGACCATCCAGTAAAAAAGCCTGATATTGATTGCGATACTTTAATACCTGATCAATGGCATGTTTCTGTTCAGGATTAGCGGTTAGCGGCATTTGCGCCAATTGCATCGGCTGTGGACTGAAATCTTGTGGCTCCAGCACACAGGTACAAATCTCTTTTTTCTCCAGTGCTTTTAAGGTCGCAGTTTCAATTCCGGCCAAATTCAATACATTTTCAGTGGTGCCAACCGGATGCAGTTTTAAAATCCGGTAGGCTTCCTGCTGCTTTTCCGAACGGCGTATTTTAGCTTCAGCATCAGGGTTCAGAAGTTTCCAGGTGCGGGCCAGCAGGTTATAAGGCTTACCTTGGCGTAACAGCGTTGGCAGGGCACTGTGCACCACTTCACCCATCGGAAACTGATAATACTGTGCCGACCATGTCAACAAACTTAAAACTTTAGGGTCTATGATGGCACGTTCATCCAGCAATTCAGTGACGGGCTTGAGTTTAAAACGTGGGTCGACCGGAGTATCTGCGGAGAGCTTTTCGATAATCACCCCTACCAGATTCTGTCGTCCAAAAGACACCAATACGCGTGCGCCGACCTGGGCCTGCTCAAATTGTTCTGCATTCATACTGTAATCAAAACAATCGAATACATGCACAGGTACAGCAACGCGTACGCGACAAAGTGGACTAGAATCGGTATGAGAATTTTGCATGTCTGGTGCTGGATATCCTGAAGAAATTTCGTCGTGCTTAAAGTTCGATTATGGTAGAGTGAGCAGATAATTTATATCAAAGAATATGAATGATTTCGGTGGTCTGACGCAACAGCGTTAAGCAAAATTTTGGAAAATTAGAGCATTACAATGCCTGCATATCAGTTTATTGCGCTTGATGCTTCAGGAAAGCAGCAAAAAGGCGTGCTGGAGGGGGATTCTGCACGTCAGATCCGGCAACAGTTAAGGGATAAAGCACTTATTCCGGTCTCTGTTGATCCTGTCGAGAAAAAAGACAAACATGATCGGCGGAAATGGTTTGAAAAAAGCATTACCGCTTATGATCTGGCCTTAATGACCCGGCAATTATCTGTCCTGGTCGCCGCCGCGATTCCGCTGGAAGAAGCCATCCGCGCCGTCGGCAAGCAAAGCGAAAAAGTACATGTACAAAATCTGCTGATGTCGGTGCGTTCCAAGGTTCTGGAGGGGCATAGTCTGGCGCAGGGTCTGCAACAGTCCGGGCGGTTTCCAGAATTGTATATTGCCACCATTGCGGCCGGTGAACGTTCCGGGCATCTGGATCTGATTCTGGATCAATTGGCTGACTATACCGAAAACCGTTTTGCCATGCAGAAAAAAATTCAAGGCGCGATGGTCTATCCAATTATTTTGATGCTGATGTCTTTTGCCATCGTGATGGGGCTGATGACTTATGTGGTGCCAGATATCGTCAAGACTTTTGATCAAAGCAAAGATGCCTTACCGTGGATTACGGTCGCCTTGATGAAAGCCAGTGATTTTATTCGTATTGCGTGGCCATTTCTCTTGGTTGGCGGTTTCTTGGGCATCTCCCTGCTGATACGATTCTTAAGAACCACAGCCGGGCATTATGCCTTCGACCGTTTAACCCTGAAACTGCCTTTATTTGGAAAATTATCACGCGGGATTAATGCCGCACGTTTTGCCAGTACCTTATCCATTTTGACCCAGTCAGGCGTGCCTCTGGTCGATGCCCTACGGATTGGCGCTGCAGTCAGTAATAACTGGGTGATTCGTGATGCGGTCAATCTGGCAGCGGAAAAAGTCACCGAAGGCGGCAACCTGGCAACCCAGCTGGAGCGCAGTGGTTATTTTCCGCCGATGATGGTACAAATGATCAAAAGTGGCGAAGCCTCGGGCGAACTGGATCGCATGCTGGAGCGTGCATCACAGATGCAGGATCGGGAAGTCACCACGCTGATTTCGACTTTACTGGCCTTATTGGAACCTTTAATGCTGGTGCTAATGGCCAGTATTGTTTTGGTCATTGTGATTGCGGTGATGCTGCCAATCGTCAATATGAATAATATGATTTAAACAGAATCAAGTTAAAATTCCTGTGGTATTAAAATTAAATTGAATGTTGTGAATGATGCAAATGAATGAGAGAGATTGAATGAAAAGGAATCAATTAAATAAACAGACGGGCTTTACCTTAATCGAAGTGATGGTGGTGATTGTGATTCTCGGTGTGCTTGCTGCACTGATTGTACCGAACGTGATGGGACGCGGTGAAAAGGCCAAAGTGGATACCACTGTGATCAAGTTACAGAGTATTGCTGGTTCACTGGACCAATATAAGCTGGACAATGGCAAATATCCAAGCATGCAGGAAGGTGGTCTGGATGCACTGGTGAATCAGCCAGCGACTGCGAAAAACTGGTTGCCGGGCGGCTATGTCAAGGGCGGCTATCCTAAAGACAGTTGGGATAATGATCTGCAATATGTGATGCCGGGCACAAATGGTCGTACTTTTGATCTGTATTCATTCGGTGCAGATGGTCAGTCGGGTGGTGAAGGCACCGATGCTGATATTTATTATCAGCCTTGATTGAGAATCAATATAAACTCTCAATAGATGGAATATATCACTTCACTTAATAGATGTTTTCAATACTAAGTGAAGTGATAATAACTCTTAATTATAAATTATAATCTAAGTTTTTGATATTTATTGTAATTAATTAATAATTTGTATATGCGAGTTATAATAAGAATTATTCCCATATTTATCTATTACAATTATCGTAAAATATGAATAAATATAGACTTTCTATTTACCCAAAAAGGCTCATAATGATCTGAACGGCACTTGACGAGCCAACGGAGAAGAATATGAAAGCATTAATCTTAGGGGATGAAATAAACCAATTTCATTGGTCGATGCTGAAATCTGTTCTTTTGGTTTTAAGCATGTTACCGATTAGTCAGGGCATTCTGCATTTATGGCAGACTACCGAGGGTAGCAGCCAGATTATGGTAGGTTTTTTTGCCATCAGTTTGATGAGTTCATTATTTGCATTGTGTTTCTGGTCGGCATTGAAAGCCTCGGTATTGCAATTAAAACAACGGCAGATGTCTGTATTCGAAAATATGATGGTGCAAACTTACCGCTATCTTCCAATGTTATCCCTCGCCAGTATGATTTCTTATCTAGCAGTTCAGTTCTAAAATTTGAAATATAAAAAACCGAGGCATTGACCTCGGTTTTTTATTGCCTTGAGTGTCCGTCCCTTTCGTAAAGGGAGCTTAGGAGAGATTGATAAGATGTTATATCTAGGAATTCACCTAAATCTCCCTTTGTAAAAGAGGGACTTGAAGAAATTATCTTCTCGACTTAAAGCTGACATCCACTTTACGGGGACGGAAGCGCCAGCCCACCAGCAAGAGCAGAATCGAGAAGATCATCACCGGCCAATCACTCAGTTTCATATAAGGTGTTTCGCCTTGCATGGCTGGAAGTTCACCCCGCAGTACCGCTTCCTGATCCATCGGGGCTTTTTTCACAATATGGCCATTGTGGTCAATAAAGGCGGTCACGCCGGTATTGGTGGCACGGATAAACCAGCGGCCATTTTCCTTGGCGCGCATTTGCACCATTTGTAGATGCTGCAAAGGTCCTGCCGTGCCGGTAAACCAGGCATCGTTCGAGACCGTAACTAAAAAGTCACTTTGACTGGCATTGCGGCGTGTCAGGTTTGGATAAGCAACCTCATAACAAATTGCGGAACCTAAAGGATGGTTTTTCACATTCAATGGTTTTTGATTGTCCGCACCACGGGTAAAGCCGCTCATAGAGGGATCATTCTGTAAACCTGGCAATACCCAGCTTAACCAGCCTGACAGCGGGATATATTCACCAAAGGGCACCAGGCGCTGCTTTTTATACAAACCATCCGACTCATCACCCGTGGCCATAATGCTGTTGTAATATTTCGGATAACCCGCAGCCTGTGATTCTGGTAAGTCCCAATACGGAATGCCGGTGACCCATGCAGTACCGGATTTTTCAGCCTGTACTTTCATCGCTTCGAGAAAAGCTTCAATATCGGTCTGGAACATCGGAATCGAGGACTCTGGCCAGACAATCAGGTCACGGCCCCATTCGGTCTTGCTCAGATTGGCATAAATCAATAAAGTTTTTACCTGATATTCAGTCAGCCATTTCAGATCTTGCGGAATATTGCCCTGAATCAGAGAAACCGTAAGCGGCTTTTCATTCTTTGGTTGCACAAAACTCAATTGAGCCGCGCCCCAGGCACTGAATAGTAAAATTGCAGCAGGAACCGCCCAGAACAGACGTCGGTTCAGAATTTCGACCAGTGCACAGGCCAGAATAATCACCACAAAAGATACTCCAAACACCCCAAACAGAGGTGCATAGGCATCTAGGTAGCGTTCGGTAAAGGCATAGCCGGCAAACAACCACGGGAAACCGGTAAAGACCCAGGTTTTAGACCATTCAAACAGAACCCAAAGCGGGGCAAAGGTCAAAGGGGTTTCCGGGAAAAAGCGGCGATAGACAAAGGTTTGAACGGCGCTAAACAGGCCCATCACCAGTGCCATGATCAAGATCATTACAACACTGAGAAATGCACTGGTATCGCCGTAGACATGAATTGAGGTATACAGCCAGAATGCGCCCACAAACCATAGGCCAATTCCATAGGCCCAGCCAATTCCAAAGGCCTGTTTGGCACTACGTCCACGCAGGCAGGCATAGAGCAGTGCCGGAGACAGGATGGCCAGCCACCAGTAATGATAGGGAGCCAATGCCAAACTGAAGATAGCACCTGCAAATAAGGCAATTAAAACAGGATAGATCAGCGGCAACGGTTTTTGCTGTTGATCAGAACTCAACAGCTTGTCGAAATACGCTCTCATTGGCGCACGGCTCGAATTAGGTGAATAGAGCGTGAATCTGCTTCAAGAATGGTAAATTGCCAGTTTTCCAGTTCAATGGTCTGGCCTTCAAGATCGTTCACCAGACCAATTTCCTGTAATAACAAGCCGCCCATGGTTTCCACTTCATCGTCAGAAAAATTCGCATCCAGCATATTATTGAAATGCTCAATCGGGGTCAGAGCTTGTACTATCCAGGTATTGGCGGTGTTTGGATCGTTATCCGGAACAATGAACTGTGCCTCTTCATCGGCATTGTCATGTTCATCTTCAATTTCACCAACAATTTCTTCCAGAATATCTTCCAGCGTGACCAGACCCGAGGTGGTGCCGTATTCATCAATCACCACGGCAATATGGGTCTGGGTGTTTTTCAGCATCCGCAGCACCTGATCGGAACGGGCGCTCTCTGGTACAAATAAGGGTTGACGCATCAGTGCGCGAATATCGACTTTGGAGGTTGGTTCGGTCAGAAAAGGCAATAAATCCTTGGCCAATAGAATGCCGACCACATTATCGGTTTGATCGGAGGAAAAGACCGGAAAACGCGAATGCGCAGATTCGACCAACACATGCAGGATATCCAGCAGTTGGTCATCTTCCTGTAAGCTGATCATCGACGTGCGAGGCGTCATGACTTCGCGAATTTTGGTTGCCGGAAGGTCAAGTACACCTTCAAGCATGGCAACAGTATCGGGTCGGGTGCAGTTCCCAGCCATTTACGTAAGCCGCGCATACCCCACGACGGGCCTGATTCCTCGTGCATGATTTTTCCTGAAGACTCTTAATATCTAAAAAAACGTGGTTTTATCATACCGCAGAAAATACGCTTGTCTATTGTAAATATGATGTGCAGGCATGATCGTATCAGTCAGGGCTGCGTTTAGTCGTGTGTACTTTGGCAAAGCCGCAATGCCCGAGCGGGATTATGCTAAAATATTTTCAGTCTTCCACTCTTGAGTCTATCGATGTCCCCAACTGAAATTATCCCAAGCCTGCAATTAAATACCCGAGGTTTACGCTGTCCTGAGCCAGTCATGATGTTGCATCAGGCCATTCGTAAATCTAAAGCCGGTGATGTGGTTGAGGTGTTTGCTACCGATAATTCAACCTCTTGGGATATTCCAAAATTTTGCATGCACTTGGGACATGAATTGCTGTTGCAGGAAGAGTGTCTGGATGAAAATGGTAATAAAGAATTTCATTATCTGGTGAAAAAGGGCAGCTAAATTGGCCGAAATTTTTTTGAAATTTATGATCTGATAAGAGTTCTTATTCGATCTTAAAAATAATATTATCGTCATTCTCCAGAAAATAAACCCGCTCGAAAGCGGGTTTATTTTGTTCTCATGAGAGCTTAAATATTCGGATATGAGAACTTGCGGAATATATTCCTCATTCGCAAGATTACCCTAACATTACATGTTAGGGTATGAACTCGCGCAAGGACTAGCCGAATTACATATTCGGATACTAATTACATGTTAGGGTAATTAGGACCACCGCCACCTTCCGGTGTTACCCAGTTGATGTTCTGAGACGGATCTTTAATGTCACAGGTCTTGCAGTGCACACAGTTGGCTGCATTGATCTGGAAACGTTTTGAACCATCATTATTTTCCATGATTTCATAGACACCCGCCGGGCAGTAACGCTGCGCCGGTTCATCCCATTTAGGCAGGTTTACTTCAACCGGAATAGAGGCATCGGTCAGCTTTAAATGCGCAGGCTGGTTTTCTTCATGCACGGTATTCGATACAAATACAGAAGATAAACGGTCAAAAGTCAGCTTGCCATCCGGTTTTGGATAGTTTGGCTTGAAGCTTTCAGCGGCTTGGGTTTTCAGTGCAGCATGGTCTTGCACCAGATCATGCAGGGTAAATGGTACTTTGAACACGTTCTGGTCGATAAAGTTAAATGCACCACCCATCCATTGACCGAACTTGTGCATCGCCGGGCCAAAGTTACGTGAATTGTATAACTCTTCTTTGAGCCAGCTGTTGTTGAACTTGTCGGTATAAGCGGTGAGTTCCTTAACAAAGAAATCGTCACCCTCAACCACACGTGCAACCGCCAGATCACCGCCTTTTTCCACACCAGCCGCAATCGCTTCAAATACCGCTTCACCGCAGAGCATGCCGGATTTCATTGCGGTATGTGAGCCTTTGATTTTGGCAAAGTTCAGGAAGCCGGCATCATCACCAATGAGTGAGCCACCCGGGAAAGTGAACTTCGGTAACGAGTTAAAGCCACCTTTGGTCACGGCACGGGCGCCATAAGAAATACGCTTGCCGCCTTCTAAATACTGCTTGATTAAAGGATGGGTTTTCCAGCGCTGCATTTCCATGAATGGATACATATGCGGGTTGGTGTAGGACAGATCCACGATCATACCCAAAGTCACCTGATTGTTTTCAGCGTGATACAGCCACCAGCCGCCTGAAGAACCGGTTTCATTCAATGGCCAGCCGGCGCCGTGCATCACCAGACCTGGTTTGTGCTTGGCAGGATCAATCTCCCAGAGTTCTTTAATGCCGATCCCGTAATGCTGTGGATCTGCATCTTTGGCCAGATTGAACTGTTCAATCAGACGTTTACCGAGGTGACCACGACAGCCTTCAGCAAAAATCGTATATTTGGCATGCAGTTCATAACCCGGAGTAAAGTTATGCGTCGGTTCGCCATCTTTACCAATGCCCATGTCACCGGTCTGGATGCCTTTTACCGTACCATCTGCATGATACAGAATGTCTGAGGCGGCAAAGCCCGGGAAGATTGAAACTTCCAGTTCTTCAGCTTTTTGGCCTAACCAGCGCACCACATTGCCGAGCGAGATGACGTAGTTGCCATCATTGTGCATGGTTTTTGGCACCATCCAGTGTGGTGCTTCTTGTGATTTTTCATCTGAAAGCAGGAAGAAGGTTTTATCTTCAGTCACCGGCACATTGAGCGGCGCACCTTGTTCTTTCCAGTCCGGGAACAATTCATTGATGGCACGCGGTTCTAGCACAGCACCAGACAGAATATGTGCGCCAACTTCGGAGCCTTTTTCTACGACACAAACGGACAAATCATTTAAGTTGTTTTCAATTGCAAGTTGACGGATTTTGATCGCAGCAGATAGACCCGCAGGGCCTGCGCCGACGATGACGACGTCAAACTCCATCGATTCACGTTCGATGTGTTCCATGTAGGACTCCTCATATTACTATTCGGTGGCAACCATAATCGGATGATTGGGTGCTGCCATAAGTGTTCTTGGTTCCTAGACACAAAAATACTGGTGTCTTTGATAATCTGGGCTAGTATAGTTTTAAACCGAGTTTTAGCCAATTGGCTGAAACATATTATTTTTCCGTCATTAAGGTCTTCTTTTATGGATAAGCCAGTACCCAGCAAACATCTGACGAAAAAAGTAACTTCTCCTGATGATAAAAATTTAATGGATATCGCGCAATACTTAAAAGATGCACAGGGCGGTCACAAAAGGTCAATTCCCCCTTTGGAGCAATGGCAGCCAAAGCATTGTGGCACAATGGATCTGAAGGTTTTGGCCAATGGAGAATGGTGGCACGAAGGTCAATTGATCAAACGCCAAGCCATGATTAACCTGTTTGCAACCGTCCTTTGGAAAGAGCAGGGAAAATTCTACCTAAAAACACCGGTAGAAATGATTGAAATTGAAGTGGAAGATGAACCTTTATTGGTCAATCAGGTCGATCAGGTCGAGATTAATGGACTGAGTTATTTACAACTGGGCACCACAACCCAAGACCTGATTATTGTGGATGCTGAACATCCGATCTTTATGCGTGAATATAAAGATGAGTTGCGACCTTATGTGCATGTACGTTTTGGAATCAATGCCCTGATCCAGCGTGCCGCATTTTTGCATCTGGTCGAGATGGGAGAGCTTGATGAAAATCCGGCAGGTGAAGCCGTTTTAAGTTTGAAAAGTGGCGATTTAGACTTGCATTTGAGCACCTGAGGTTTAAGCTTGGTCGCTAGAGTTTTTGACACCGCAATTCAGACCGTTATGAGCGCCATTCAACCCATTTCCCCGCTATTAGACCCGATGCCCAACGCAACAGCAGATGCGCCGATTGGTATTTTTGACTCGGGCGTAGGCGGCTTGTCGGTGGCTCTGGAAATTGCCCGCCATCTGCCGAATGAACGCTTTGTCTATTATGCCGATACTGCACATGTGCCTTATGGCCCGAGAGATGATCAGGAAATCCGTAGCCTGACTGCTCAGGCGATTGAATGGCTGTATCGTCAGGGCTGTAAAGTGGCAGTCGTGGCTTGTAATACGGCCTCTGCCTTTAGTCTGGATTATTTGCGTGACTATTATGGCGAGAACTTTCCAATTATCGGTTTGGTGCCAGCACTTAAACCTGCAGTCTTGAATACCCGGTCGAAAACAGTTGCGGTCTTGGCAACACCGGCCACTTTTCGCGGGCAGCTGATTAAAGATGTGATCTCCCGTTTTGCCGAACCGGCTCAGGTTAAAGTCCTGCCTGTGACCAGTCTGGAACTGGTACCTTTTGTTGAGGCTGGAGAGCAGATGAGTGAAGCCTGTTTACAGACATTAATAGAGATTTTACAACCGGTTGTGGATCAAGGCGCTGATTATTTAGTGCTGGGATGTACGCATTACCCCTTCCTAAAAGCGTCAATTCAGTATATTTTTGGTCAAAAGCTGACATTAATTGACTCAGGATTCGCAGTTGCGAGACAAACGGCCCGAATTTTAATTAAAAATGAGTTATTATTTGAGCATGAGTGTAAAGAAAGCATGAAAATTGAATTGGTGGTGAGTGGGCAGAATGCTGAACAGCTCCGGCCGGTTTTGCAGCACCTGATTCCTGCCGGTTTAAAATGGCAGATCAGTAATATGAGTGCAGTTTAAAACTCATTTTTATAATTTTAAAAGAACGATATTTTTTCATTTTGGGGTGGTCATATTGTGTCAAAATGCATGAATTCATGCATTTTTTATGCAAATGTACAGGAGAAGAGGATAGCCCATGCTGGATAAACGATACCAAGTGTTCATCTCAACCTCTGGGGCAGAAATGCAGCCGGAACGTATCATTTTGTCTCAAACATTAGTGGGTATGGGGTTCTTCTCTTGGGGACTGGAACAGCGTACGCCGCTGAATACTGCTTTTTCACGCCGCCAGATTGATGATTGTGACTATGTAGTGATTTTGCTAGGCAGTCAGTATGGGGAACAGTCTGTCTCGGGTGTCGGTTATATGCACCTCGAATACATCTATGCAGTGACCAAGCAAAAACCGATTATTGTGTTTATGCATGACGATCCGGCATCACGTGAAAGCTCATTACATGATACCAAGCCGGAATTACGGGAAAAGTTTAAGGAATTTCGTCAATTACTGCAGCAGGAAGTAGACCAGGTCTTTACTTATCGCAGCTTGCGCGATCTGGAAATGGCAGTACGTTTTAATATGCCGCAAATGCTGGAGCGTTATCCGGTGACCGGATGGGTGCGTCCGCAAAATACCCAGGCGCTGCATGACGAGATTGATCAGCTTAAGGCTAAAGTGAGCCAACTGGAGCGTGATGGTGGAACGGCGGAAATAGATCCGTTCCTGAGCCTGCCTAAAGTATCCATGCATGAAGTTTTTTCTTTTGAATACCGGATGCAGGCTTATCAGGATGGAAACTTTAAGGAAATTAAAGTTCAGAAGAAGCTGACTTGGGCGCAATTATTGGCCCTGCTGGGCTCTACCTTTGTCAATCCGACACCGGAAGAGTTTTTCTCCAAGCGGATGAATGAATATTTAAATGAAAACGGTCTGGAAGATGCACGGGCAGAAATGCCACGTGCACATGCCGTGGCTCGTGCCCAGATGAATATTCGTGCCTTGCATAGCTTGAAAATTCAGATGCGCCAGAATGACTGGATTGTGCCATCAGGTCGGGATGACCGCCAGCGCATGCTCTGGCAGATTACGCCGAAAGCTCAAAAATTACTGGACAGCAGTTTGCTGGATTTAGATCGTACTTTTCAATCTAAGTCAGTGTATTAATCCATATAGAGAATCAATCAAAAACTGTTAAAGTACAGGGGTTGATACCATGACGGATAAACTGAATGTCTTCTCCTGCTAAAGCTAAAGTGACGATTATATTGGCCAACTTGGGTACGCCAGATGCGCCCACGATTCCAGCAGTACGCCGTTTCCTGAAGCAGTTTTTGTCTGATCAGCGGGTGATTGAAATTCCGAAACCCATTTGGCAAATAATCCTGCGTTTATTCATTTTGCCATTTCGGCCTAAGCGGGTTTCACAGGCCTATGCACAGGTCTGGGGAGAGGATTCACCGATGCGTGAAATCCTGTTGCAGCAGGTCAATACAGTCAAAACCCATTTGACCCAGCTCTATCCGCAGTTTGAGTTGAATGTGGTGCCAGCAATGACTTATGGCAATCCGAATATTCAGCAGGTTTTGGCCAGAGTGTCTGAACAGCCGCAGGACCATGTGATCTTATTTCCACTATTTCCCCAATATTCTGCTACTTCGACTGCACCTCTCTATGATGCCCTGGCAAAATGGGTGGTGAAGCAACGCAATTTGCCTGGTTTGAGCATCATTCGGGATTATTATCAACATCCTTTATTTATTCAGGCTCTGGCGCAAAGCGTGCGTGACTATCAGGCAGTGCATGGTCAGCCGGAAAAACTGTTAATGTCTTTTCATGGTATTCCGCAGCCTTATGCCGACAAAGGCGATCCTTATGCCGATCGTTGTCGTATTACCGGACAACTGGTTGCACAGGCGTTAGGGCTGAGTGCAGAGCAATATGCGATTAGCTTTCAGTCACGCTTTGGCAAACAGGAATGGATTAAGCCCTATACCGATGTTTTGCTGGAAGACTGGGCCAAACAGGGGGTGAAATCCGTGCAGGTGATGAGCCCGGCATTCTCGGCTGACTGTCTGGAAACGCTTGAGGAACTGGCCATAGAAAATGCCGAAACTTTTAAATCTCTGGGGGGAGGCAGTTATCGTTATATTCCTGCTTTAAATAGCCGTGAAGATCATTTGCGATTGCTGAACAGTTTGCTACAGGCTAATCTGGATGCATTGACACAAACGCTTGCTCATTAATTTTTCCGAGGTTTTTTGCCCTATGTTACAAGTCAAAATTGTTCCGGTTACTGCTTTTCAGCAAAACTGTTCGATCATTTGGGATACGGACACGAAAGAAGCCATTTTGATTGATGCAGGGGGCGAAGCTGAAAAACTCAAAGCTGAGGTCGAAGCTCTGGGCTTAACCGTGAAAGCTTTATGGCTGACCCATGGACATCTGGATCATGCAGGTGCAGTAGGCGCCTTGAAAAAGGCCTGGAATGTACCAGTAATTGGGCCACATAAGGAAGATGCTTTCTGGCTGGACATGATTCAGGAGGTTTCAGCGCGTTATGGTTTTCCTATTCCAGAAAAAGTTGAAGTGACACAATGGCTGGAAGGGGGGGAAATACTGAAGCTCGGTAATGAAGAATTTGAAGTGCGTTTCGCGCCAGGGCATACCCCGGGCCATGTGATGTTTTATAATAGCAATCATGCCCTGTTATGGACGGGCGATGTGCTGTTTAAAGGCTCGATTGGCCGTACGGATTTCCCGCGTGGCGATCATCAGCAGCTCTTGGATTCAATTCAGCGTGAATGTTTTAGCCTGCCGGATGAAACCCAGTTTATTTCAGGACATGGACCGATCAGCACCATTGGTTTTGAAAAGCAGCATAATCCCTTTATTGCAGGCAAAGCGGGTTAAATATCGACGTGAATCAAAGACCAAGTATCCTTGGTCTTTTATTTTGAAAATGGATCACTGCTAAATTGACGAGTTTGCATGTGAATTAGCCATGCCATAAAAGCAAAAAGCACACCCAGTACAATAAACAAGCTATCTTGTTGGAAAATACCGACTCCCAGAGAGAGAAGTGCCAGTAGACCCACCCCAACTAATATGACTTTTAAAATAATATAGCTCATATTATTGCTCTAAAAATAATGTGAAGATTTAAAGTAGAACAATAATGCTAAGGCACGATGAATGGTGTTAATTCGTGTTGGCTTTTCAGGGTGATTTTATAAACTTTATGTGATTTTTGGCTAATTTTCTACATAGTCTTCAGTTCAGAAATATTTTTTTACTGCACAGAACTTCTAATCCTCAGAAGTGTCCGCCTGCGGTGCATCTTGAGTGGGCAAGCTATATTCTTCATTGGCCCATGCGCCCAGGTCAATCATCTTGCAGCGTTCTGAACAGAAAGGACGGAAATCATTCTCTTCCCAGGTCGTCAGTTTGCCACAGCGCGGACAGTTTAAAGTAGTGGGCATGAGATCAACTCCAAAGAAAAATAAAGCTTCGATTAGGCAAATATAGCCGCACTTGGTAGACTTATGCGGTTTTTATTAGTTTGATCTGATTATGCCGATTCGTCAATTTCAAGCACAGCGTATGCATGCACCCCGTGATTTTCAAAGCATCAGTCCTGAAGCGGTCTGCATCGAAGTCGGGGCGGGTAAAGGCAAACATGCTTTGTTATTTACCAAGACCCACCCCGATACTCAACTGATTGCGATTGAACGTACCCGCGAAAAATTCCTGGCCATGCAAAAACAGCACGGGATTGAAGGTCAGGCCAATTTACAGACCGTTCATGCCGATGCTTTGCCGTGGATCGTGCATGCATTGTATCCAGAGCAGGTAGAACAATTCTTTATTTTGTATCCAAATCCGGAACCGCATAATCCGGCGCAGCGCTGGGTCAATATGCCATTTTTTGAGTTTTTACTTTCCCGTTTAAAGACGGGTGGAACCATTACACTGGCCAGTAATATTCCTGCCTATATCGAAGAAGCAGAACAGCAGGCAGAACAACTGTGGAAATTACCTTTTATTAAAGAAGTCATTGCCCAGGATTCAGCACGCACCCATTTTGAAATTAAATATCTGGAACGTGGGGAATTGTGTCAGCAACTTATTATTACTAAACCTGAAGCTTATGTGACACGGTTTGATGATTTCCAGCCTTTGCAAGGGCAGAATGCTAGCATCGCGGAATAATCAGATGAGCAAACGTATTGCCATTGTTGGCGCTGGCCCTGCCGGGTTAATGGCCGCAGAAGTCCTTAGTCAGTTTGATTATGAGCTGCACGTCTATGAGCAAAAACCGTCTGCTGCACGTAAATTTTTGATGGCAGGCAAAACCGGCCTGAATATCTCTCATGCGGAACCGGTTGAGCAATTTGTGCAGCGTTATGATCAGGTGGACTGGTTGTCGCCATGGGTCAAACAGTGGGATGCTGTCTGGATTCAAAACTGGATGCAGGAACTAGGCATTGAGCCTTATATTGGTTCATCCGGTCGGGTATTTCCCACAGAGATGAAAGCTGCTCCCTTGCTGCGTGCCTGGCTCAAGCGCTTGGCCAGTCATGGCATCCAGTTTCATTACCGGCATAAAGTCAGCCGACTGCATCAGCAACAGCTTGAGCTGCACGATCTAAAAAATAATGAACTTCGCACTGAAAAATTTGATGCAATTATTTTGGCCTGTGGCGCAATATCCTGGTCAGAACTGGGCAGTGACGGCGCATGGCAAGCCTGGTTAAAACCCGATGAGATTGAGGCTTTTCAGGCCAGTAATGCCGGGGTGGAATATCCATGGTCCAAGTTCATGCAGCCAGTCTTTGGTCAGCCTTTAAAACGTGTAGAAGCCTGGGTCGGGCAAGGTGAAAAAACCACGGGTGACATTGTGATCAGTCATTATGGGCTTGAAAGTGGTTTGATTTATAAGCAGGGAAGAGGTTTACGCGAACAGCTAAAACAAGGTCAGCAAGTGCAACTGAGTCTGGATTTATTTCCTGACAAAAGTGTGGGGCAATTGGCGAAAAAATTACAGCCGACTAAGAAGCAGTCTTTAAGCAATGTTTGGCGTAAAGCCGGATTGGATGGTGCCAAAGCGGCTTTGGTGCGTGAACTGGTGGCCAAGACTTGGTGGCAAGATGCTGCTGAATTAGCCAAGCAGATAAAACATTTGACCATTCCACTTACAGGCTTTCGTCCGATTGAAGAAGCGATTAGCTGTGCAGGTGGGGTCAAGCGTGAAGTGCTGTCGGAACAGCTCCAACTTAAATCCAATCCGTATGTATTTCTTTGTGGGGAAATGCTGGACTGGGATGCACCGACTGGAGGTTATCTGCTGACAGCCTGTTTTGCTACAGGCCGGGCGGCAGGTCAAGGGGTGCATCAGTTCCTAAAGGCCAGCTAAGTCATTTTATGCTGAGGGAGAAAAAGCCCTTATTCTGAAATGCAGACCAAGCCTGGACAGTATCATGCTTATTCAAGGTGCCTGTATGCACCCGTTGAGCTTAGATGTTCGCTGTGTATTTTAGTCAAGCTGGGTGCAAGCAATGAGCTCCATGGAATTAACTGGCTGGGCGGGCAGGTGCTGTGTTGGCATTCAGATCCGGATATTGCGAACGCCAGCGTTCTAGTTGCTCTTGCGCATGCAGATATTTCCCTAAACCTTTGACACTTTCACTGGCCTCATTCACTGTTTTGGTTTGAGTCTCAGGACTATTTACCAATTTGTCCTGATGTTGCCAATATTGATACATCATGCCCTGAATATAACGGCCCTGTTCGGTTTTCAGTTCTAAATCCTTCAGCATATTCAGGGCTGACTGTACATGATCGCGCTGGCGTTGCTGAATAAACTCCGGACTCAAGCTATCTTCATCACGCATGCTGTTTAATTCTTTTTCCAGCTCCGCACTCATTTCCTGAAAACGTTGCTCATAATCGGTCAGTACTGCAATATCATGTGGATCCTCAGTGGTTTTGGGGAAGTCTTTCAGCGGCTCGGTTTTCAGTTCCTGCATCACCTGATCTGAAGCCGTACTGTCTGCAGCCGGTTCGGTACTTTCTGATGTTTTCTGGTCACATGCCATGAGCAGCATGACTGCTGCAAACAGGGCAGTGCGTGTCATTCCTGATATTTTATGCATGATTGACTCCTGTTTTTAATTAGTTTTTTTAAATACGTATATATGGGTAATATAAGGAAAATCAATCATTTCCTCTATACCTTTGGCTGTATAGTCCCAGATAATCTGTTCAAACTGTTGTTTGAGCTGTGCTTGCCGGGATGCCGGCATGGCTGCAATAAAGCTGGTCGAGAGTAGCCGTTTTGATACCACCTGCTCCACACTGCCATGGTGTTGCCGGGTCATGCTGGTTTCTGCATACGGCTGAAACAGGGTTTGTTGTTCAAACACCTTGCGCCACGCTCCGCTATGATAACGCGGGGTATCACCTTCTAATGGGGCGATACACTCTGCCAGTGCCTGAACCCAGGCTACCCGGGTATCCCGCTGATTCCAGACCAGAACCAGATAAGCATCGGGTTTGAGGACTCGGTTGAGTTCCTGTAAGGTCTCTGCATTCGCAAACCAGTGAAATGACTGTGCACAAAATACCGCATTCAGGCTATGATCAGGCAAGGGGAGTTGATGGCTCAGGCCTTCAACAGCCTCAATGTCCGGATGGGCCAGTTTTAATTGTGCCAGCATTTCCGCAACCGGATCGACAGCGATGATGTTTTTACTGAGCGGGCGTAAATAAGGAATAAACTTGCCGGTCCCACTGCCCAAATCCAAAAGACGCGCATCGACAGGCAAAGTCAAAGTATCGGCCAGCCACTGACTGATCTCTGCCGGATAATCGGGACGCACTTGCTGATACAGCTCGGCAGATGCACTAAAACCCCGTTTTGCTGCCGGATGTAATGATTGTGTCATATTTTGCGCTTTTTAATCTTTTTGATCGATATAAAATAGCATATTCACTTTTTTGACAGCATTCATTGATTGAATTGTTGTGGAAGGGTTCGATTTACCAGCACGGGAAAGTTATGGACAAGCAGATTGTTTTTGAAGATGAGCATATACGCGCGATTTTTATGCCGGGGTCATCTTCAGAATTGATTTTTTCATTTGGCGATTTGATTACCCGTGCCAAGGGCCTCAACATCAATGCAGAAAAGTCGCTACAGAAATTTGAATTCAATGTTCTGGGTATTATGCCCAAGCACAAATCCTGGTTCCCGCAAGGTTCCATGTGGAACATGTTAAAGGCAGTGGCTGAACTGATTGCGCCGTTTCAGCAGCGGGTTGCCTATGGTGGCTCGATGGGTGGCTATGCCGCGATCAAGTATTCCCGCGCCTTAGGCGTGCAGCGCGTGGTGGCGATGGTGCCGCAATATTCGATCAATCCGGATGATGTACACGATGCCCGCTATAATATGTTCTATCAACCAGAGCTGAATGCAGGAATGCGGGTTGAAGCCGAAGATATCGATAGCACGTGCGAATATATTATTGTTTATGATCCGTATTGTGCCGAAGACCGTGCGCATTATCTGAAATTACAGGCCCTGATTCCGCAGCATCATGTGCTGCATTTGCCATTTACCGGACATGATGCCATTGCCGTTCTGGCCAGTTCCGAATTGCTGTATGACTTTTTGGTACATGATTACGAACCGAGTTATTTTTACCAGAAAATGCGTCGGGTCAAGAAAAACAGCAAGTTCTATTATCGCAAAGTCATTGAAAATGTTTTGCCACGCCATCGTATGGCCTTGGGGCGTATCCTGAAAAATAATGATCTGCAACTGGATAATCAGTTTTTTGATGCCAGCCAGAAACAGGTGATCTTAAGAGAATTATTGCAAAATAAACAGGTCGATCAGCATGACCTGCTCAAGCTCGGCATTCATGTCAATTTGCCGCAGGAAAATCGTCAGTTGCTTCTGGATCAATATGGACATGGTCTGGTATTTAATGTCATCAGTCATAAAATCGAAAGTTATGCAGAAGGCGCGATTGCCCTGAACCATAAATTCCTGATTCCGATTTATGCCAAAGGCAATGGCCTATTGAGCATCAGCTTGAATGATGAGCGTTATCTGGTGGTGATGAATGACCGGCATGTCATGAAACTGATCAAGGAGCAGGATGAACTCAGTCTGGGCATGCACCCGATTCTCATGAAACGTTATAGCGATTATTATATGTTCAGCTATAAGCACTTGAATTTAAGTACCAATGAGTATGGCGCTGCGGCCTTTATCGATGAAAGTGACAAAAATACGCAGTTTGTGACGCACAATGAGATAAACTAGCTTTATTTTTTAATAAAAAACAATTACTTGACATGTGATTGGCTAGGCATAATATAGAGATAGGCGGTACAAATAATATCCACCCGTACTGCTCCCGATAGTTGAAACGAACCAGGGGGTCTCTATATGATGCAATCTGCCCAGATGATACAAGTCTGTTTCATGGTCGGTTTAGCGCTGCCCAATCTGGCACATGCAGAAAGTGTACATCCAGCCGTGATTATGATGAGTGCATCGATTATTTTCATGATCATTCTGGCGGTGTATGTGATCTATAAAATCCGGCGTTCATTGCGCAATCATCTCGATAAACCGCTAGATTAAGATTGGCAGAGCGGAAACTGCTTGAAAAGCCTCAATGACTTGTTTTAAATGATAAAGATCAATGGTTCAACAGGATTGAGGGAACAGCCATGAAAGCCGTTTATTTAGACTATGCTTCTCTAGACCAACAGGATTTGGACTTTCAGGCACTGCATGCAGCCTTTGATCCGCTTGTGTTGTATCCAACGACTTCGGCTGCCGAGATTGCTTCCCGCGTGGCCGAGGTTGAGGTCATTATTAGCAATAAAGTACTGATTGATGCTGCGACCATTCAGCAATCTCCTGAACTGAAACTAATCCTGATTTCTGCGACCGGCAGCAATAATGTCGATCTGGCTGCGGCCAAAGCACGCGGCATTGTGGTCTGTAACTGTCAGGCCTATGGAACGTCTGCGGTTGCGCAACATACTTTAATGTTAATGCTCAATCTGGCCACTTCATTTCTGTCTTATCAACGTGCGCTACAACAAGGCCAGTGGCAAAAATCTTCACAATTCTGTTTGCTGGATGCGCCAATTGTCGAGCTGGCCGGAAAAACACTGGGCATTGTCGGTTATGGTGAACTGGGCCATGCGGTGGCGAAACTGGCTGAAGCTTTTGGCATGAAAGTTCTGATTGCGGCGCTGCCAAACCGTCCAGCAGATGCATCCCGTGTAGCATTTGCCGAGTTGCTTGCTCAAGTTGATTTTCTCAGTCTGCATTGTCCACTCACTGAAGACACCCGGCATTTGATCAGTCATGCTGAACTCGAAGCCATGAAGCCAAGCGCATTTTTAATTAACTGTGCGCGTGGCGGAATTGTCGATGAAGCAGCCTTGGCGCAGGCGCTGCGTGAGGGTCAGATTGCCGGTGCAGCGACCGATGTTTTAACGGTTGAGCCACCCAAAGAAGGCAATATCTTACTTGATGCAACAATTCCAAACCTGATTGTGACGCCGCATAATGCATGGGGCAGTGTTGATGCACGGCAGCGCATTGTGAATCAGATGGTCGAAAATATTGAAGCTTTTAAAAATGGCCAGCCGATACGGCAGGTGAATTGATTTTTAACCCTTCTCTTGAAGTGAATATTTTTTGCTGAAAGATAAATAAAAAGCCCATGACGGGCTTTTCTTATAAATCAGTCACTGCATAGCTGGTGGCAGTGCCGGAACCGGATTGAGGTTGCATCTGTGGTGTTGTGGTTTGCTGAGGCGCAGAGGATTCACTCAAAGGCTGTTGCACAATCGGTGCTGCTTGTTGAGGGTTGGCGCGCCACACTTCTTTGGTTTGCTGGATTTTCTGATTGGTTTGTTGGGCTGCTTGCGTAGCTCCCTGATCGACTTTTTGTGCGGTTTCTGAAGCCGCTGCCTTGGTATTTCCCCAAGCACGATCTACACCTGGTTTGACTTTGGCAATGCCTTTTTCAGTCACTTCACCGACTTTTTCTGCGGTATTGATGACGCCTTCCTGAGCTTTATAGGCAAAGACATGCAAAAGATTTGGATTGGTGCCATATGGCGCAATAGGTTTGCTGGTTTGTGCTTCTGATTCGGTTGCAGCTTGTGTCAATACCGGAATGCAGATTAAAAATGCAGTGCCGAGAATAATAGCTTTTTTCATCATCATAATGTGATCGACCTCGAAGTAGTCAAATAGCGATCTTTTGTTTGATTTTGAGTGTAGCGGATAATTTCACGAAAACAATGAAGATCTGATGGATTCGCGAGCACTTCCAAGAAGTACAATTTAGCTTTTTTGTAATGAAAGACGGCGCGGTGAGATATGAAACCGGTTTTTATTTATTTTAGATAAAGAATTGCCCCATTTTCTGAATAAAAACAGGGCAGGATGCTTAGTCACATTGAGTTAATGCATCTTTGGCAAAGTGATGGCGGAGTGAAATAAAGTTTTTTTGTACATTTTCGGCATGTAGATCAAACTTTTGTGCAGTGCTGGTGCCGTCGCGCTGGAAAGTTGCTGAACCTGCATCCATCAGGGTAAGGCCTTTAAATGACCATTGTTCAACGACACGGTTATTGCCAAGATCGCCGGTAAATTCAATCACGCATTTGTCGAGGAACTTGGTCAGTTTTGCCTTGTTGTTGGTGGTTTCTGGAGATACTTCGAGGTTTTGTACTTCCTGTAAGACGCCAACTTCAAGCTGCGGGATTTTTGGTGCAGATGTACAAGCTGTAACTGCGATACTCGCAAGACCCGTCAAAATAAGAGCTTTAAATTTCATATGATTCTTTCTTGTTGAGTGTTGTTAGGTTGAGTATAGGCAATTCAGATGAAATTGCCTATGATTTGAAAACTAATTTTAAAGAATACTCTACCCGTATAGATATAAGTATGGATCATCTACTAGACTCTTTAGATCAAATAGAAAATTTAGAAAATCAGCTGCGTAATTATATTAATTGTGGAGTTCTTCATTACCAATTATTAAATGATAAGCACAGATGGTGGATGCTATGCAGTGCTTTAGATGTGTTAGGAGACACATCCTTAGCCTTTAAGGATTATCTGCAAACGGAGTTTCCTAAAGAAACAGGGCTTAAATACATTCATTGCTATGGAATTTTACAATGTTTCATTCTTCAACAAGATAGCTTGAAGCATCTATATGAAGTATTCAAAGTTCAATGGGAAGCAAATAGTGAGTTGAAAAAGATCCGTAAGGTTCGGAATGCTTCGATTGGGCACACAATCCTAAATAATGAAGGAGGAAGAAGCGAAAAAGATAAGGATGAATTTAATAATTTTATTTCTCGTATCACAATTAATAAATCTGGTTTTGACTTGTTGAGATATTCTAAAAAGAAAGAAGATACAGTTTATGAAGAAATTTCTATTTATGAGTTACTCAAGAAGCAATTAGATGAAGCAATTGTTCTCTTGAGAAGACTGAATAAAGAAATAATTATTATGGAAAATGAAGTTAAAAAGAAATTTGAAAATGAAAAATTAGTTGGCTTGTTGCCAATTTCTTATTGGTTTGAAAAAATTCATAGTATTTATGATGAGCAGAATAAACTATTTGCTTATACAGCTTTAGATAATATCCAGAGAGAATATTTAGCGTTAAAACAATCTTTAGAAAATCGATTATTACATGGTGAATATTGGTTTAATGAAATTGAAGATTATCTAGTTGCAATCGAGTTAATGAGAAAAGCAATGCGGAGCAATGATGAACGAGCTGGACGAATATATAATTTTTATCTTAATGAAAAAAATGACTATTTCAAAAGCTTAATGGCTGAAATTGATGAAAAGTATGAAATAAAAAACCCGCTTTAAAGCGGGTTTTTTATTAAATCGGAACTTAGTGCTGTAACACTGAAATATCAGCGACTTTCGTAAACAAATCACGCAGCTGAGCAAGCATACGTAAACGGTTTGCTTTAAGGTCTGCATCATCAGCCATCACCATTACACCGTCAAAGAACGCATCGACTGGCGCACGAAGTGCAGCTAAAGCTGAAAGTGCAGCAGTGTAGTCTTTGGCAGCAAATAACGGCTCAACCACAGGTGTGATTTTCGCAAGTTCAGCGAACAATGCTTTTTCAGCATCTTCAACCAGGTTTGCTTCAACCACAGCACCTTCAGGTGCAGCTTCTTTTGCAAGAATATTGGCAACACGCTTGTTGGCAGCAGCAAGGGCAGCAGCTTCAGGCAAGGCACGGAAGTGATTGACCGCATTGACACGCTTGTCAAAATCAAGCGGTGATTTAGGCGATAACGCTTGAACTGCTTGAATCACATCAACTGCAACGCCTTGATCTTCGTATTTGGCACGGTAACGACCTTCTAAGAATGCAACAGCATCATTTAAAGTCTTGTCGTGATCTTTCAATACATCGCCATAAGCAGCTAAAGCAAGTTTGATCAAATCTTCAATTGATACATCAAGTTCATTTTCAGTGACTAGACGTAAAATACCAATCGCAGAACGACGAAGTGCAAACGGGTCTTTAGAGCCTGTAGGCGCTTGACCAATACCAAAAATACCCGTCAAAGTATCTAAACGATCCGCAAGGGCAATGGTTGTACCTGTTTTGGTTTTCGGTAAAACGTCACCCGCGAATTTAGGTAAATACTGCTCGCCTAAAGACTCAGCAACTTCATCATTTTCGCCTTCAAGACGTGCGTAGTAAGTCCCCGCGATCCCTTGAAGTTCAGGGAACTCACCCACAAGTTCAGAGGTTAAGTCACATTTTGCAAGAAGCGCTGCTTTTTCAGCGTCTTGAGCATTTGCACCCGTAATAGGCGCTAAAGCAACAGCCAATTTTGCAATACGTTCAGACTTGTTCCAAAGCGTGCCCAATTCTGCTTGGAACACCATGTTCGCCAATTTCTCTTTACGCGATGCAAGCGGTTGCTTTTGATCTTGCAAGAAGAAGAATTCAGCATCCGACAAACGTGGACGAACGACTTTCTCGTTACCTTCAATAATTTGTGTCGGGTCTTTCGACTCAATGTTCGACACCGTAATGAAGTACGGTTGCAGTTTATTGTCAGCATTCACTAAACAGAAGTACTTTTGGTTGTCCTGCATGGTGGTAATTAATGCTTCTTGCGGAACAGCAAGGAAGCGTTCTTCAAAGCTGGCACGAAGCGCAACAGGCCATTCAACCAATGCTGTTACTTCGTCACGAAGGTCACTTGGTACAATTGCAATGGCATTGACTTCATCAGCCAACGCTTTCACTTGTTGGTCGATAATGGCTTGACGTTCTTCAAAAGAAGCCACAACATGCGCTGCTTTTAATTTCGCTAAGTATTCGTCAGCATGCGTTAAAGTGATTGCTTCAGGTGCATGGAAACGATGACCGAAAGTCACGTTAGCTGCTTTGTGATCTTGAATGGTTGCATCAACAATGTCGTTGTCTTTAAGCAATACCACCCATTTCACAGGACGTACAAATTCAGTACGGCTCGCCGCAGAACGCATGCGTTTTGCAATTGGCAGGTTGTCTAATGCATTTTGTAAAATTTGTGGTAAAAGTGCATCAAGGCTTTGGCCTTTGACATCTTTTAGGTAGCACACTTTTTCAACTTTACCGGCTTGGAAAGTCGATACTTGATCAACCGTGATGCCTTGACCACGCATAAAGCCTTCAAGCGCTTTAGTCGGGTTGCCTTCCGCATCAAAGGCTGCTTGCTTTGCAGGGCCGTCGAAACGTTTTTGCGTGTCAGCTTGCGCGCCGTCAACATTTTTAATTTTTAATGCCAAACGACGTGGTGCTGCATAGGCTTCGATAGAATCAAAAGCAAGACCAGCATCTTTTAAGCCTTTTACGGTTTCTGCTTGCAATGCATCACGTAATTTTTTAAGGCTTTTCGGTGGAAGTTCTTCACAGCCTAATTCGAACAAAACGGTATGTTTAGACATTATTTGCTCTCCTTAGATTCAACTTTTGCTTCCGCTTCAACTTGTGCTTTTAACTGCGCTAAAACTTCATCACGAAGCTCAGGTTCAGCCATCGGGAAGCCCAATTTCGCACGCGCTGCTACATAGCTATTTGCAATGGCACGTGCCAAAGTACGCACACGTAAAATATAACGTTGACGTTCAGTCACCGAAATCGCGCCACGCGCATCTAATAAGTTAAAGCAGTGTGATGCTTTAATCACTTGCTCATAAGCAGGCAATGGCAGTTCAGCTTCGATTAAACGTGTTGCTTCAGCTTCGTAGAAATCGAACAACTCAAACATTTTTTCAACGTTTGCATATTCAAAGTTATAAGTTGACTGCTCAACTTCATTTTGATGGAACACATCGCCATAGGTCACAGTACCGAACTGACCTTTGGTCCAAACTAAATCGTAAACCGAGTCTACACCTTGCAAGTACATGGCAAGACGCTCAAGACCATAGGTGATTTCACCTGTTACCGGGTAGCATTCAACACCGCCCACTTGCTGGAAATAAGTAAACTGAGTCACTTCCATACCGTTGAGCCAGACTTCCCAGCCTAGACCCCAAGCGCCGAGGGTTGGCGATTCCCAGTTGTCTTCGACAAAACGAATGTCGTGTACCAGTGGATCGATTCCAATCGCTTTAAGCGAGTCAAGGTAGAGCTGTTGGATGTTGTCCGGGTTTGGCTTCAGTACCACCTGGAATTGGTAATAATGTTGCAGACGGTTGGGGTTTTCGCCATAACGGCCATCTTTCGGACGACGTGACGGCTGAACGTAGGCTGCGTTCCAGGTTTCAGGCCCTAAAGCACGAAGGAAAGTCGCTGTATGGAATGTTCCTGCGCCCATTTCCATGTCGTAAGGCTGCAAAATTACACAGCCTTGCTCCGCCCAGTAAGTTTGTAAGGCAAGAATTAAGCCTTGGAAGGTATCAATATGCGATATGGCGCGACTCATGGTCATCCACTTAAAATTAGAGAAAAATTGTGCTCAATTATAAGGACTTTGCAGGGGAGTGGCAAAGGGTTAATGTGTGGAACCTTTTTTGAAAAAATCCAGAATACCTTTAAACAAGAAGAGTCATCTATGCATCTGTCGTGATTTCAGCTTTACTGGCCGATTGAGGCTAACTTAAAAATCAAGAATAAATCAGATATATGGCATCCGATTAACCGGAGCATTATAAAGCTCAACTGATCTTATACGATTAGCATCCTAAAATTAGTTTAATATTCACACAATATAATAATGCTTAAAAATAAGGAAATTCATGACCACTTATCAAATTCAATGTCATTTAAAATATAAGGTTGTCCAGACCACAGAATTTGTTTTTCTGATTCAGGCGGCACATCATTCCGATCAAACTATTCTTGAACAACAACTGACATTTAATATGCCTGTCGTATGGCGTGAATTCCAGGATTTAAATCATCAAAATCGTTATATACGTCTGCATGTCCAACCTTGTGATGTCTTTGAAGTGCACTATAACGCGACAGTTGAACGTCATCCGGTGATTAATGCAGATGCGCAGCATAATCTGAATGAAGTGCTGATTCCGGATTTGCCTGATGCGGTGCTGCCTTATTTGCTGGCCAGCCGTTACTGTAATTCGGATTTATTTGCAGAAATGGCCAATCGGTCCTTTGGCTGGATGACGCCGGGTTATGCGCGGGTCAAAGCGATTGAACAATGGATTTATAACAATATATTTTATGTTTCTGGCAGCACGGATCAGTTTAGTACTGCAACAGATGTGCTCATCCATCGGGCGGGCGTCTGTCGTGACTTTGCTCATTTAGGTATTGCGCTGTGTCGTGCTTTAGGCATTCCAGCACGCATGGTGGTCGGTTATGTCGAAATCGAAAAGTTTTTACCCGATTTTCACGCCATTTTTGAAGCTTATTTAGAGGGTGGGTGGGTACTGTTTGATCCGACCCGTTTGGCGCCTGTAGAAAATTTAATTCGGATTGGCACTGGCATCGATGCCGGAGATGTGGCATTTTCGACCTTCTATGGTGAGGTCGAGCTGATTAAAATCGAGCCGATTATTCGATCTGAATCAGATGAAAATCCGCTATCAAAGCCCACTGAAATTACTGCAAAATAACATGATTTTAAACAGTTTTATCAGCTTCATTGTAAGTCACGATGTTGTTGGAATATGCATGAAGTATAAAGCCTCAGCCCTTCAAAACCATTTTGATGATGAGCAATCATGCCGACATTTTTTTTCTAAAAAGTAGGCATACCTGCAGCATTAAAAGATATAAAACAAATATACCTTTAAGGCTGCTTGGTTCTATAATGCGGAAAATCGATAAAAAGTAAATCAGGTAGACTGTGTTTCACTCAAATCTAGACTGGCTCAATACCTTAAAACCAAACTTCAAAGTCCTTCCGCTCAAAGACCGTCTGTTATGCGGCATCGGTGCCCTGATCGGCTTGGCCGTATCCTCATTGCTGAGTTTGTGGATTCTGGGTGATTTTAAGGCCTGGTATATTGCACCGATGGGGGCGTCTTCGGTGTTGCTGTTTGCAGTGCCGGCCAGTCCTCTGGCACAGCCCTGGAATATTATGGTGGGGAATACCATTGCGGCTGTGGTCGGCGTAACCTGCGCATTATTCATGGCCAATCCGACTGAAGCTTTTAGTGTCGCCGTCGCTCTGTCGATTATGCTGATGATGACCACAGATTCCTTGCATCCCCCGAGTGGTGCGGTCGCGATTACTGCGGTCTTGGGCGGAAATGCGGTACATGATCTGGGCTATGCCTTTGTGTTTTATCCGGTGCTCTTAAATTCACTGCTGCTGATGATCATCGCCATTGTATTTAACCGCATGATTGGCAAGAGCTATCCGCAGCAGGCGCAACTGAATACCCGTTCTAAAGATCCAACCCCGACCCAGAAAGTTACCATTCAGCCGCAGGATATTCAGGACGTGCTAGACCAGCAAACAGAATTGCTGGATATCAGTGAATATGACCTGCAAAAGATTATTCTGGAAGCACAGGATATTGCCAATGCGCGGGCGGTGCATGAATTTACTTGTCAGGATATTATGACCAAAGATGTGGTCACGCTGCATGAAAATGACAATATTCATCATGCGCTGGACAAGTTTAAACAGATGAACCTGATGAGCCTGCCCGTGGTCAATGCAGAAGAAAAACTGGTCGGCACTTTGGCCATGTATGACGTGGTGGAATGGTTTAAGCGTGCTTCGGATATTCGCAGCAGTTGGGAAGATCAGGTCAGGCATATTATGAGCTTAAAAGTCGTCACGGTGCAGCCGACCCAGCCGATTCAGGATCTGGTGCCTTATTTTGTTGAACGTTCTTTTAATTATATTCCGGTGGTCAGTCAACAACAGCTGGTGGGAATTATCAGTCGTGCCGATATCATTGCTGCACTGAATCAGGAACTCAATCAACTTAAGATCAAAAGCAGAACTGAATAAGATGATTTTAGAGAAATTATCTGAGTTTAATGCATCTGCTTTGAGCAAGGATTTTGCTTAAAAAGCAGCGATACTTGCCAATAAAAAAGCACGCCAAAACGTGCTTTTTTATTGGACTTGGTTTAGAGGAAGAACCAGTAAATAAACAGTGAAATAATAAAGATACACATAATATTCAGTACAAAACCGACTTTCATCATTTCGCTTTGCTGGATATGACCGGTTCCAAAAACAATCGCATTGGGCGGGGTAGCTACCGGCAGCATAAAGGCACATGAGGCACCAATACCAATGACAATCACCAGAATTTCTTTGGGCATGCCCATCTGATCCGCAATTGCGGCAAATACTGGTACCAGCAGGGCAGCCGAAGCGGTATTACTGGTAAATTCAGTCAGGAAGATAATAAAAGTGGCGACTACAAAAATAATCATCAGCGGGGAGGCATCACCAAAGGCATTGGCCAGAGTTTGCCCCAGTACCAGCGAACTGCCTGAATCCTTCAGAATGGCACTCAAGGTCAGACCACCACCAAATAGGTACAAGACCCCCCAGTCGGTATTTTCTGCAATCTGTTTCCAGCTTGCGGTACCTAGAATTACCACCATACAGGCAGCCGAAATTGCAATCCAGGTATCCGGCTGAGAAATACCAAAAATTTCGGTGAATTTTTTACTGAAAATCCAGGCAATTGCAGTACAGAGAAAGAGGATCATGGTGGCTATACGGGTGCCGGTCCAGGGAATATCTTCGGTCACAAATTGTACTTTGTGATTTAGTTTTGGACGTAGTACCAGATATAAACTGACTAGCATGGCGGGGAGAATAATGAACATCATCGGCAAGCCGATTTTCATCCAGTCGGCAAAATCATAGCCGAGTGCCTTGGCGGCAATGGCATTCGGAGGGGAACCGACCATGGTGCCCAGCCCGCCAATACTGGCCGAATAGGCAATGCCGAGCAGGATAAAGACAAAAGTTTTACGATCCTTGCTGACATCCAGATGTGAAAGCAAGCCTAAGGCCAAAGGCAGCATCATGGCAGCAGTGGCCGTATTGGAAATCCACATGGACAGCAGCGCCGTCACCACAAAAATCGCCAGTACAGAAATACCCAAATGCCCACCAGACATGGAGATAATCCACATGGCAATTTTCCGGTCCAGCTTCTGGATATGCAATGCCGTTGCCAGCGCAAAACCACCAAAAAACAGGAAAATGACAGGATCGGCAAAAGTGGCCAAAGCGGCTTGTGTGGTGATGGGAACCAGTCCCCCGTCAGAGGCCATTGGCATGGCGAGTAACACCGCCATCACTGGAACTAAAAGTGCGGTAATGGTGATATGAATCGCTTCAGTCAGCCAGAGAATACCGATAAAAGCCAGCAGAGCCAGACCCTTATTGGCATTCTGGTCATAGGGCAGATAAAGATAGAGGCTATAGGCCACAATAGCTGCAACAACAATAAGGATCCAGCCTTTGAGCAGCCCTTTAGGCATCGCATTGGTTGGGGTGGCTAGATTGGTCTGAGTCATATGCTCTCCTTGCAAGGTTTTTATTTACGTCATTTTTTTATATCAGCTTTGAATTTGTAATTTTGCTTTGTTTAAAAAATACCCTATTTAAAGATACTATAACCAGATTGTTGCAATAATCCAGCACTTTGCCAGAGGGCATACAGGCCCAAGCCAAAAAGTAAAGCCAGGACAATCCATTTGAAGTGCTGCTGAGATAAACGATGGCGTATTTTGCCTCCGATCCAGACACCAGCAAGGGCGAATAAGCTGATCCCGATCAGAATATGCTGTTGATGGGTTTCCAGTGTGATCAGAATTGGAAATAGTAAAATCAGCTGGATCAGTTTACCGGCAATAAAATTGAGATTACTGATAATAACAATATCTATCTTTGAGAGCTGGCAACTCATCAGATACATCATCAGAAAAGGTGCCATAGCATTGGTCGCACCTCCAATAATGCCGGCCAGTAAACCAAAACACAGCATACTGGAAACATGAGAACTGACTTGCAGCGGCCGTGTCCTTAGCTGGTCCAGTACATAGAACACCATCACCAGACCCAGCAATAATTTTAGAATCCCTTCATTCAACCAGAATAATAACTGAACTCCGAGCATGCTTCCCAGCAGGCTGCTCAGGATTAAGGGCCAATAACGTTTGAGATAATAGCCCATACTGCTGAACAGGCCGTGCTGTGGATCGGCATTGAGCATAATCAGGTTAAGCAGCAGGCAGGGCAGAATCACAAGCGTCACTGCCATACTCAGCGGATATTCACTGGACAGAACGGCTGTACTCATCATGGGAAAGCCGAATCCGCTTAAACCATGCAGCAGTGCAGCTAAGGCACAGAGCCAGAGCATCATCCATTCTGCCTGAGTCATCTGACATCCATTTCAAACATTAGAATATTGAATTTATCGCTAATTGAGCTAAAAGATAAAGTAAAAAGCTGTCATACAGCATAGAAATAACAAAAATATAGGCAAAAAAAAGCCACGATAATCTAGGGGAATTATCGTGGCATCAAAATCTCACCCCATTAGACTGGGTGAAGGAGGAAGCACTTCAATACATCTTGCTATAAATTAGGATGCAGATTAATAGCGTTTATCCTGATTGACGGTGCGCACAGGATTTTGATAGCCCTGAACTTGCTGAACCTTGTCCTGTTCAATGCTGTACTGCTTTTTTGGCATGATTAACCACAGAACCAGATAGACCAGAATACCCGGAAATGCAGCACTCATGACCGAAATCACCACAAAGATAAGGCGTAATAAATTTGCGTTCCAACCAAAACGTTCAGCAATACCACCCATCACACCTGCAATCATGTTTGAGCGGTTAGAGCGATATAAACCAACATTGGCCATTAAAATCTCCTGATTAAAAATAGGGTTGAATCCTAAAACAGATCCATACTTCAAAAATGGAGTTGGATCAAAATTTTTAAAGTGCTGATTGCAAATAAATTCGTTAAGTAATGTTAATAAAGATTAAATCCAGCTCTAAGAGCCACTAACATAGTGAAAATTCTATTGAACTCTTGTGTAAAGTTCATTGGCTTGCAATGTGCTCTGTACGTGCTGTGTTTCCTAATTTAGGTATGCTTTAAAATGAAATTGGATGTATCAAGTTGTACATTAAGCAGTTTTTTTAAATTCGGCCTAATGTTGGGGGGGATGGGCATACTACAGGCTTGTGATCGCCATCAAGTCAAGCCTGAGCAGGAGCTTCAGGCAGAATCAGGACAGGAGGGGGTGAAAATTTCCGCTGCGAATGCACAGCCTGATGTCGTGCCGGTGAGTGCAAAATCTTTAACTCAGGTAGCAGGGCAAGCTACCCTTCGGGCAGAAACCGAGTCAAATCTGGCCGTCGTACCAGATTATGCCAAAGATTTTATCGGCCGCTATTATACCGAGATCGACTGTGATGGTAACTTTGCGCCCTGCAATGAGGGTAAGGCAGAATTTATTTTGACCTTAATGCCGGATGGTACGGTGCATCGCAGCATTTTGCAGTATGGCAAAGTGTTTATTGATAATGCCAAAAGTAGCACTGCCAGCAATATCACCTATCGCAAAGACCGTTGGTTTATCAATCCGGAGCGTACCGAGGTGGTGGTGAGTCGTAAAGAAGGGGCGAGCTTTTATTATACGATTAAGGATTCGAACCATCTGGTGATGAATCTGGACAAAATCTATAGTGAAAAGGAAAGAATCAATCGTGAATTATTTGATCGCGGCTATCCTGCACCCTCTAAAGCTTATGAGCTGGTAAAAGACACCACATTTGATATTAGAAAATAATGCGATAAGAAACGGCGCTGCTCTTTTTTTTAGAATTAGATTAAAGAAAACTATTTATAACTGTTTAAAAATCAAAACAAGTTTTGAAGACAAATCAGCCTAAAATCCAAGCGTGAAAATATAATAGCAGCTGATAGAAAGCAAATGAAAATAGTGTAGGGGATGTTTCAGAAGACATTCTAAGTAAAGAATGGTGGGCCGTCCGCGACTCGAACGCGGGACCAATGGATTAAAAGTCCACTGCTCTACCAACTGAGCTAACGGCCCATTCTGGGTAATCAAAATGAATTTGATTGAGATTTCTAAAACTGATGTTTTAGAATGATGGTGGGCCGTCCGCGACTCGAACGCGGGACCAATGGATTAAAAGTCCACTGCTCTACCAACTGAGCTAACGGCCCATCAAGGGATATCAAAGAAATGGTGGGCCGTCCGCGACTCGAACGCGGGACCAATGGATTAAAAGTCCACTGCTCTACCAACTGACAAGCAAAAAATAACAAAGTTGCCCATGTTTGATTATAAATAGAACAATTGTGCTTTATCTAAACAAAAAATAGGCAACTTCAGTACTTAGAAGCGATATTGGTAGGCCTGAATGTTGGCAAAAATCTCTGCTGTGAGCTCAGAATAGGCCGTTGCACCTGGTAAGAGAACCAACAGGCGTTCATCGGTTTTATTCGGATCGAATGCTTGCTCTTTCAACCTGTTTTTCTGGTATTTAAAGGTGCCTGTCGTTTCGACTTGCTGCTGGATACGTAAAAACACCGGAACGGCATAAGCAGGCAAGCACTGTTTAAAGGTGCTGACCATCTGTTGCAGGTCTTCTTGATCCAGTTGCATGTCTGGTTTTAAGGTCAGCGCTGCCATCCCGGCACGACCATTGGTATTTGGAATTTCAACGCCATAGACCACGGCTTCAACAATTTTGTCATACTCGGTGAGCATATTTTCGACTTCGGTGGTCGAGACATTTTCACCTTTCCAGCGGAAAGTATCACCTAAGCGGTCGACAAACTGGGCATGACGAAAGCCGATATTACGTACCAGATCGCCCGTATTGAAATAAGCATCACCTTTGCCAAATACATCCTGCATGATCACGGACTTGTTTTTTTCCGGGTCGGTATAACCATCAAAGGGTGAGCGACGGGTAATTTTACCAATCAGTAAACCTGTTTCACCTTTTTTCACCCGTTTGCAGTGACCCTTGTTATCCCGAACCGGTTCATTTTTATCTTTATCAAAGGCAATAATGGCATAGGGTGTCGGGGAGAAACCGACGGTATTGTCAAAATTGAAAATATTGCTAAAACCGACATTGCCTTCACTGGACGCATACAATTCCAGCACTTCCTGAATCCCAAAACGGGATTTGAACTTGTCCCAGATATTCGGGCGCATGCCATTTCCAATCATTCGGGTGACCCGATGGTCTTTTTCCAGTTCAGAGGGAGGGGCATCCATCAGATAGCGGCACAACTCACCGACATAGCCAATGCAAGCGTTCCTGCACCTGCAATCACGCCACACCAGCACACCACCATGCCTGTGGCATGATAAAGCGGCAGGGTGCAGTACATCACATCATCTTTCTTCAGGTTTAGCACATGGCCATAGGTGCCATAAGCCAGCGTCCAGCGCCCGTTGGTAAAGATGACTGCCTTAGGCAGGCCGGTGGTGCCCGACGTATAAATGTAGAACAGCCCATCTTTGCCTTGCACCGAATGGGTGGTCGGTGGATTGAATTTCGGGGAGAGATCGATTTTTTCAGCCAGATTGATAAAGCCTGCAGGCGCCTGACCCGGATCGGCTTGAGTATTTTGGTCGGCAAACCAATGCAGGCGATCACTGCTAATATTGAGGTCATCACGAATCTCGTTGACCGCGTTCCGGCACTCTTCACCGACAATCACCGCAATTGGTTTGACCAGGTTGATACTGTGGGTCAGCACCTTACCCACTTGCGAGGTATTGACCAGTGCCGTGGTGACACCGAGTTTGGCCAGACCGAGCACGCTGGCAATGAGTTCAGGGCGGTTCTCGACCATCAGCGCCACGACATCACCTTTTTTGGCACCCAAGGAAAGATAAAAATGTGCAATCTGGTTGGCCCAGGCATTAAGAGCGGTATAACTATAGCTTTGATCTTC
>SMFC01000044.1_pt1 | contig 45281 bp, 38 predicted proteins | sample 2456331 | NCBI WGS metagenome assembly SMFC01 (sample SAMN10132608, study PRJNA489261) | soil metagenome | isolation source: day120 control-loamy sand soil ammended | place: USA
GTTTTGATTGAAAAGCTCTCATCTTTTGTATATAATTTTTGCACGTTGATGCGGGATGGAGCAGTCTGGTAGCTCGTCGGGCTCATAACCCGAAGGTCGTTGGTTCAAATCCAGCTCCCGCTACCATTTAAATAGTTTGGTAAACGTTATTTATAGATTTAGTTGATTGCTTGTCGGGCTCAACTCTCTATAATCTAGCGAAGGTCGTTGGTTCAAATCCAGCTCCCGCTACCATTTAAATGGTTTGGTAAACGTTATTTATGGATTTAGTTGATTGCTTGTCGGGCTCAACTCTCTATAAACTGGCGAAGGTTGTTGGTTTACATCCAGCACCCACTACCATTTTTTCAGTCACAGATGACAAATATGCAGAATGATGCAGTTTTGATTGAAAAGCTCTCATCTTTTGTATATAATTTTTGCACGTTGATGCGGGATGGAGCAGTCTGGTAGCTCGTCGGGCTCATAACCCGAAGGTCGACAACAAGGTGGGCCTTTTTGCACAGTGGGATTTGAAAAAAATCGCTATTGTGCTTAATTGGGGCGATTTACGCCCTTTTTTATTGGCTATCGTGTAGTGTCGACATTATTTGGTCACGTCTCCATGTTTCACTACTACTATAGTTTGTATTGGTTTGTAGTGGTCAAATAGATCATAAAATCGCACCAGATGACGAGAGTAAATGAAGCTATCAAATAAAACTCAAGCACTTCAGGACTTGATTGCACCGGCAGTTGAAGCCTGTAATGTAAACCTTTGGGGGATTGAGTTCCTGCCACAGGGTAAACGTTCGTTATTACGTATCTACATCGACAAACCGGTCGATGCAAGCGCTGAACCGGCCGTTAATGAAGACGGTGAAGAGGAACAGGGGCGTGGTATTGGTGTTCAGGATTGTGTGCGTGTAACGCAGCAAGTCGGCGCCATGCTGGATGTTCATGATCCGATCTCGGGTGAATATTCACTTGAAGTGTCTTCTCCAGGCTGGGATCGTCCATTCTTCCAGCTCGAACAGATGTCAGGCTATATTGGTCATAGCGTAGCATTACGTCTGATTAGTGCAGTAGATAACCGTCGTAAATTCCAGGCCAAACTGGTTGCAGTCGACCTAGACAATGAAATGATTCAAGTTGAAGTAGAAAAGCAACAGGTATTGGAGATCGACAGTCACAATATCGATAAAGCAAATTTGGTCTTCCAAGATTAATTGAATAAATAAAAATTTAACGAATAGGTGACGTATGGCACGTGAAATTCTGACCGTCGTTGAAACGGTTAGTAACGAAAAGGGTGTACCTCGTGAAGCAATTTTCGAAGCGCTTGAGCAAGCTTTAGTTGCGGCGACCAAGAAAAAATTCTACGAAGGAACTCGCTCTGAAGAAGCACGTTTACGTGTGGAAATTGATCGCAAAACAGGTGACTACCGTACTTTTCGTCAGTGGGAAGTAGTCGCTGACGAAGATCATGAAATGCCAGCGTGTCAGGATGCGATTTCTGATCTTGATCCTGCACAATGGTCAATTGGTGATATTCGTGAACTCGAAGTAGAATCGATTGATTTCGGTCGTATTGCAGCACAAATTGCCAAGCAAGTGATTGTACAGAAGATCCGTGAAGCAGAACGCGCACTTGTGGCCGATGCTTACGAATCTAAAGTCGGCGAGCTGATCTATGGTGAAGTGAAGAAACAAACCAAAGATGGTTTTATCATTGACTTGGGTGATAATGCTGAAGCATACCTTGCACGTGAAGAAATGATTCCGAAAGAAATTCTTCGTCCGAAGCAACGTATGAATGCGATTCTGTTCAATGTGAACCGTGAAGGTCGTGGTGCGCAACTCCAGTTGTCACGTGCCAAGCCGGATATGCTGATCGCATTGATGAAGAAAGAGATCCCTGAGATTTCTGAAGAAATTATTGAAATTAAAGCAGCAGCTCGTCAACCAGGCGTGCGTGCTAAAATTGCAGTAAAAACAAATGATCACCGTATTGATCCGGTTGGTGCATGTATTGGTATGCGTGGTACACGTATCCAGGCTGTTCAACAAGAATTGAACGGTGAGCGTATCGATGTCGTGGTATGGTCTGACGACCCTGCCCAGTACATCGCCAGCGCACTGGAACCAGCAGATGTATCGAGTATTGTCATCGATGAAGATGCCCGTACTGCAGACATCATCTTTGCAACGAGTGATCAATTGGCTCGTGCGATTGGTTCACAAGGTCAGAACGTTCGTCTGGCATCAGAATTGACTGGCTACAAGCTGGACATGATGCTGGAAGAGGAATACTACGCCCGTCAACAAAACGAAGCGCAACAGTATCTGGACATGTTTGTAACACGTCTGGATATCGCGGAAGATTTGGCGATGGCACTGGTAGAAATGGGCTTCACCTCGCTTGAAGAAATTGCTTATGTCCCTGCAGAAACGTTTGATGAAATCGAACTTGATGCTGAACTGGTTGAATTATTGCAAAGCCGTGCGAAAGAAATTGCACTTGCTGATGCATTACAACAGCAAGAGAATATACAAGCGCCAAGTGAAGAACTTGTTGCAATGGAAGGCATGACAGCAGAGATCGCGCAAGCTCTAGCAGCTCGTGGTGTGGTAACAGTTGACGATTTGGCAGATCAGGCGACCGACGATATCGAAGATATTGAAGGTTTGGGTGCTGAGAAAGCCGGTCAACTCATTATGAAAGCGCGCGAATCATGGTTTAACTAGGAGGTAGTATATGACGGACAAGTCGATTAAAGAGTTAGCCCTCAGCGTGGGTCGTCCAGTTGAGAAGCTCCTAGAGCAGGTTCGTGAGGCAGGTTTACCACAGCGTAAAGCTGACGATATTATTACCACCGAACAACAAGATAGCTTGATGAGCCATGTGAAGAAATCACAAGGTTCAGAAAGCCAAGCAGGGCAAATCACGTTGAAACGTAAAACAACCAGTACCGCAAAAGTTGCGAGTACTTCAGGTAAGGCGAAAACGATTAATGTAGAAGTTCGCAAGAAGCATACATTTGTTAAGCCTGATCCAGAACAGATCAAAGCAGAAGCATTGGCGAAAGCCAAGGCTGAACAACAGGCCAAAGCTGCGCCTGAGCAGAATACAGCACAAGCTGCTTCTTCTGCTGAAGCTCCGAAAACTGGCGTAAATAACGCGAGTAAAGCTCTAGAAGCGATGCGTGCTGCTGCAAAACAAACCAGCGACAAGCAAGAAGTTTCTAAAGCGGCAGTCGTGGTAAAACGCAAATCGACCAACAAGCCGATTGTAAAACAGGTTGTTAAACAAACTGAAACGGCTGAACAGAAAAAAGCACGTGAAGCTCAGGCAGCGCAATTAAAAGCGACTGAAGAAGCAGCACGTCGTAAAGCGGCTGAAGAAGCGCAGCAACGTACGCTTGAACAAATGCGTCAGATGGCGTCTAAGTACACCGCTGAAGATACAACAGCAACGATTCGTGTCGTAGATGATTCTCCGCTTGCTGCCGGTCTGGTAGGTCAGGCATATGAAGACTCATTTGCCAAAGAAGACCGCGAGATCAAACGTGGTACCAATACCCCAGCTGCACGTGCACCGAAAAAAGGTGGACGTCGTGGTCAGGAAGAACAGAGCTTCAGCAAACAGCCTAAACGCGGTTTGAAAACCAGCCAGGGCAATAAGCACGGCTTCGAAAAACCTGTGAAGAAACAGGTTTACGATGTTGAAATTGGTGAAACCATTGTTGTGGCTGACCTGGCTGCGAAAATGGCGATCAAGGTTCGTGAAGTTATTAAATCTCTCATGAAAATGGGTGAGCTGGTTACTCAGAACCAAGCCATTGATCAGGAAATTGCAGCATTAATCGTAGAAGAAATGGGTCATAACCCGGTATTGGTTTCTGATACGCAAGCTGAAGATAACCTGCTTGAAGCGGCTGAAGAAGCACGTGGTGCACAAACAACGCGCGCACCAGTGGTTACCATCATGGGCCATGTTGACCATGGTAAAACATCGCTTCTTGACCGTATCCGCCGTGCCAAAGTGGCGCAAGGCGAAGCAGGCGGTATTACCCAGCATATCGGTGCTTACCACGTTACAACCGACAAAGGTATTATTACCTTCCTTGATACTCCGGGACACGCAGCGTTTACTGCAATGCGTTCACGTGGTGCCAAAGCAACGGATATCGTGGTACTGGTTGTTGCAGCAGATGATGGTGTTATGCCACAAACTGCAGAAGCAATCGACCATGCACGTGCTGCAGGTACACCAATCATTGTTGCAATCAACAAGATGGATAAAGAATCTGCTGATCCAGATCGCGTATTGAACGAATTGACCACCAAACAGATCGTACCTGAACAATGGGGCGGTGATGTACCGGTTGCCATGGTTTCGGCGCATTCTGGTCAAGGTATCGATGAACTTCTAGACCTGATTTCGATCCAGGCTGAATTGCTTGAATTGAAAGCATCGGAAGAAGGTGCTGCACAAGGTGTGGTGATTGAAGCACGTGTAGACAACAGCCGTGGTGCGGTCACGTCTATTCTGGTTCAAAACGGTACCTTGAAAGTGGGTGACCTGGTTCTTGCTGGTTCATCTTATGGTCGCGTTCGTGCAATGACCGATGAAAATGGTCAGCGTATCAAATCTGCAGGTCCTTCAATTCCAGTGGAAATTTTGGGTCTTCCAGAAGCGCCAATGGCAGGTGACGAAGTTCTTGTTGTTAGCGATGAGAAAAAAGCACGTGAAGTTGCCGATGCACGTATGGATCGTGAACGTCAAAAACGTCTTGAGCGTCAATCTGCAATGCGTCTTGAAAACATCATGGCGTCTATGGGCAAGAAAGATGTACCTATCGTGAACGTGGTGCTGAAAACTGACGTACGCGGTACACTGGAAGCCTTGCATGTTGCACTTGCTGAACTTGCAACGGATGAAGTGAAAGTACGTATTATTGGTTCGGGCGTTGGTGCAATCACCGAGTCTGACGTAACACTGGCTGAATCTTCAGAAGCAGTTCTACTTGGCTTTAACGTTCGTGCGGACAACACTGCGCGTCAAAAAGCCGATGCAGACAGCATCGACATTCGTTACTACTCAATTATCTATCAATTGATTGATGATGTGAAAGCAGCAATGAGCGGTAAGCTGGCACCTGAACATCGTGAAACGATTCTGGGTGTTGCACAAGTACGTGAAGTATTCCACTCAAGTAAATTCGGTGCGGCTGCGGGCTGTATGGTTCTTGAAGGCGTATTGCATCGTAACAAACCGATTCGCGTACTCCGTGATGACGTGGTGGTATTCCAGGGCGAGCTTGAATCTCTTCGTCGCTATAAAGAAGTGGTTGAAGAAGTTCGTGCCGGTATGGAATGTGGTCTTGCGGTGAAAGGTTATAAAGACATCAAAGCACTGGATAAGATCGAAGTGTACGATGTTCAACTGATTAAACGGAGTCTTTAATGGCGGGTAGTCAACGTCTGAAGCGTATGGCGGATACAGTACAACGCGAGTTGTCAGAACTGATCCGTCAGGAGCTGAAAGATCCACGCTTAGGTGGTCTGGTGACCATCTCTGCCGTGAAGGTGAGCCCGGACTTGGGATATGCGGAAGTTTATGTCACTGTTATGGGACGTGAGCTGGGCGATGAACAAAGTGAAGCGGCGAATAAAGAAACTTTAGAGGTGTTAAACAAAGCCTCTGGTTTCCTGCGTCACGAACTGAGCCGTCGTATCAAAACCCGTATTACACCTCGTCTACGTTTCCATTACGACAAGACCAATGCCTATGGTAACTATATGTTTGGTCTAATTGCTGAAGCTGTGAAGGATTTACCTGAAGCTGAAGCAAAAAAAGATGATGAATAAGTCTTAGGACAATAAAAAAGCCACCTTCGGGTGGCTTTTTTATAGCTGGCTTTATTGAAACTTTAAACATTAGAAGTGAATCGACCTATCTAAAAATAGTCCAAATCAAGTGAGATCATCATTTTTATGATTCATTTTTTTCTCATAAAAAGCACGGCGACGTGAACGTTGCCAAGGCAGGGGACGCTCTAGTGTTTCTGGAACCTCACCACTTAGTGAGCGTAAACGTAAATGCAATGCTGCCTGCGCCATCAGATTGGCCGATACGGGTGCAGTGATAAAAGCAAACAGGGTAATCAGCACTTCAGCAAAACCGAAACGGCCGTACATGGCAGAAAAAATAATCGCGGCAATCAGAAAACTGCCCAAGCCCAAGGTACTGGATTTGGTCGGTGCATGCAGCCGCATAAACAGATCGGGCAGGCGCACCATCCCGATCCCACCGACCAGCATGAAGAAAGCACCAATCAATAAAAAAATCGAAACTAGTATTTCTAAAATTAACGGCATTTAAAAACTCCTAGTCGATGACATGGCCAGTGGTGAAATAACGCGCCAAAGCTGCTGTAGAGACAAAGCCGAGCATCGCCACCAGTAAAGCCTCTTCAAACAGAAAAGTGCTGCTCCAGTAAATTCCCAAAATGACAATCAGACAGGTGGCATTCAGGAACAGGGTATCGAGTGCCAGGAGGCGGTCAACGATAGAAGGGCCGGTAATGAGTCGGATCAGGCAGAGTAACATCGAGACAGTGACTGCACCCAGGCAAATCATTAATGCATAAGGCAGAATCGTCATATTTTTTCTCCTGTCTGTGCGCTGAAAATTTTAAGCAAGGGCTGTTCATAACGTTGTTTGATCAGCTCGATTTCAGCTGCTTCATCATCCGTGCTTAAAGCATGCACCAGAATATCACCACGATCCTGATCAATACCGGCAGTGACTGTGCCCGGTGTAGTGGTAATAATCATGGCCAGTAAGGTGTTGACTTCTTCATGCTCGGTTTCCAGAGGCACACGGAACCATTTGGGATGTAGGTTTTTGGTCGGCCCCAAGACCAGTTTTGCAACTTTAAGATTGGCCACCACAATGTCCCAGACCACGACAAAGAACAGACGCAGCGCAGGCCGCCACTGGATATTCGGGGTATAGTCAATAAACGGCGCGACCATTTTGGGAATGACAATCGCCAGAAGCAGGGCCACCAGCAAGGTTCCGGCTTCTGTGCTATGTGACAGTAAAGTCCAGCTGAGTCCCACGATTACAGAAACCAACGGGTGCGGGAACCAACGTTGCAGGAATGATTCAGCCATTAAGGTCCCTCCGCCGGTTTAAGTTGATTATCATCATGTTGGGTTTGTTCAATATGCTGCTGGTCAATCTGACGTTGTTTGAATTCAGAAATATTTTCACCTTCCAAAGTGGCTTCTGAAATCATATAAGGAATCAGATGTGCATTTGGATCCACCACCTCGCCACCATATTTGGTTTCTGGCAAATAACTTGGATCAAAGGGTTGCACACTAATAAATTGACCTTCTGCATCACGTTTTAACAGGGCAGCTTCATAGACCGGATTGTTTTTAATCTGTTCTGCCGTCTGATAGTTATATTGATAGATCGGTCCAGCAAATACAACATAAGCTGTTAAGCCGGCAAGTAGCAAATAGATCGTGTGATCATTACGTGCAGGTGCCTTACTGGGTAAAGCTTCATATTTGTGGAAATCGTCAGAATTCAAATCATCTTCAGGTTTGGTCGAGCGCCAGAACAGCATAAAGCCGACTCGAGTAAAAGCCAGAATACTGAGGAAACTCACCAGCAGAATGGTCAGGATAATGATCATCTGATGCTCTGAATTGGCAGAAGCCTGCAAAATAAAGACTTTGCCAAAGAAGCCGCTGAACGGTGGCAGACCGGCCATCATCAAGGCAATGATGAAATAGATAATCGAAACCAGCTTGTTCTGTTTCATCAGCGGTGCGATTTTAAAATGATCTTTGAACTCACCGCGCTGTGAGGTAATCCAGCCAGACAGGATATAAAATGCTGCAGCAATCAGGGTACTGTGTACCATATAGTACAGGGCGCCGGCCCAGGCTGCAGTCGTATTCATACCAATGGCCACCAGAATCGTGCCGACTGAAGACAGCACCATAAAGCCGACAAAACGGCGCAGGCGTTCTGTACCAATCGCACAAATGACACCATAGACTGAAGTAATCAGACCGATCACCAGTAGACAGTTCATCAGAATCTGATGGCTGTATTCATCATCAAAAACAGTTCCATTGATTCGCAAAATCGCATAGATCCCGACTTTGGTCATGATGGTAAAGAGTGCGGCAACAGGGGTGGTGGCTACGGCATAGGTTTTGGGTAACCAGAAGCCCACCGGCAGCATTGCCGCCTTAATCCCGAAGACCACGAATAGCATGAGTCCACCGGCAACGGCCAGTTTATGCTGATCTGCTGCCAAGGTAGGCATTAAGCGCGCCACATCGGCCATGTTCAGACTGCCGACACTGCCATAAATCATGCCGAGTCCAATCAGGAACAGCGCAGAAGCCAGCAGGTTAATGGTGACGTAATGAATTCCCAGCTGGAAACGCGCCTTGCCCTGTCCATGTAATAGCAGCACATAGGATGCCATCAACAAGATTTCAAAGAATACGAACAGGTTGAATAAGTCACCGGTCAGGAAGGCGCCGGTCAGGCCCATCAGCAGGAAATGCACCATGGTATGGAAATAACGGCCACGGGTATCCCATTCTTTACTGGCATACCAGACCACCGGTACTGCCAGGGCATAGGTCAACACCAGCATCATGGCAGAGAGTTGGTCCAGCACCAGCACGATCCCAAAAGGTGCCGCCCATTCGCCCAGTGTATATACACTGACTTGACCCTGACTGCTGTCAATTAAATAACTGACCGCAATGATCAGACCCAAGATACCCGAGATATGGCTGATACCACGACGCCAAGGCTGACGCCAGTCTGTGGTCAGGGAGCCAGAACCCGGATTGCCTAAAAGTACCAGACTAAAAGCGGTAAGGGCCGGTAAAAGAATACTGAAAATTGGCGTATGTTGAGACCAGAAGTGAAGAAGATCAGTCATTAAGGCTCATCCTCACGTGGGTCAATCTGAGGTGTTTCTTCTTTTGAATCAACGTGGTCTGTTCCTGATTCATAACGGCTACGCAGTGCCAGCTGAACAATAAAGGCAGTGGTGGCAAAGCCAATCACGATGGCGGTCAGCACCAGTGCCTGCGGAAGGGGATCGGTGACTCTGGAGGCCTCGGTCAATACGGCAGGCGAATTCATCTGGATCCGCCCCATGGCAAATAAAAACAGGTTGACCGCATAACCAATCATGGCCAAGCCCAGCACCACCGGAAAAGTACGCGCACGCAGAATCAGATAGATTCCGGTGGCGGCGAGTAGACCAATGGCGGAGGCTAATAAAAATTCTAAACTCATCATTCTATTATCCTCTTGGTACTGGGCCAGTCATACTGGAGTGACGTGAATCGCCCAGCACAGAAATCATCAGCATGGTCGCACCGACTACAGTGACATAGACACCGACATCAAACAGCGCCGCCGAAGCCAGATGCATTTCTCCAATCACGGGTGGCGAGACATAAATATGCGCACTGGTCAGGAATGGGCGTGACCAGAACCAGGCTGCAACCCCGGTCAAACCGGCAATGGTTAAACCCACGCCAATCCAGATTTCATACAAACGACCAGATTTGGCACCCAGCAACTGTTCAGTTTTATCCTGTCCCACTGCAATATATTGAATAATTAAGGCTAGTGAGGTGACTAATCCTGCAATGAATCCACCGCCCGGCAGGTTATGGCCACGCATAAAGATATACAGGCTGACTACCAGAGCTACAGGTAAAATCCATGATGCCGTGATACGTAACATCAAGGGGGAGGGATTAAATCGATAGGTCAAACCTTGGGTCATGGTGGTGCCATGCGCACGCATGCCATCCATCAGGCTAAGCACACCAATCGCGGCAATCCCGAGTACAGTAATTTCGCCGAAGGTATCGAAACCACGGAAGTCGACCAGAATCACATTGACCACATTGGTTCCGCCGCCGAGTGGAATTGACTGCTGCAGGAAGAACCATGAAATAGAATTATGATCACGGGTCATGATCAGCCAGGCGATGGTGGCAATACCGAGACCGCCGCCCAGCGCAATGATCGCATCGCGCCAGCGCCGGGTTGGACTGGATTCATAAGGGGTTAGCTGCGGTAGCAGAGATAAACTCATTAATAACAAGACGGTGGTTACTACATCGACCGTAATTTGGGTCAATGCCAGGTCAGGTGCCGAGAAGCCAATAAAGACCATGGTTACCACCAGACCCACTGCACCACTGATCAGTACCGCTTTAATCCGTTCATGATGGAACCATAGCAGCATCCAGCAGGCAGAAAATAGCAACATCCACAAGACAATGGCCAGGGCAGGGGCATGGGTCAGCTCACGCGTACCGCTACCGATACCATTGGATAGCAATGGGAAACCAACCAGACCGATGGTAAAGATCACAATCCATAATAAATAGCTTTGTAATTTGCCAGTTTCAGTGGCACGGCGGAAACGACGTGAATTTAACAGCAGATTTTTCAGGAACAGGTCAAACAGGATCCGACCCTGTAAGCGGCCCAGTTTTGGATCCAGATCAATTTCACGTAAGGCACCACCTTTAGCCAGAGAAAAGTAAAATACTGCACCACCGGCCAAAGCAATCACACTCATTAATAATGGCAGATTAAACCCATGCCAGAGGGCCAGATGCGTACCTTCAAAAGCAAAATTTTGAGTCGTTGCCTGCGTGGTACTATTCACGATTTTTTCGACCAAAAGTGCTGGCAATAGACCCACTAAAATACATAAAAATGCCAGTAAAGTGGCGGGTGCGCGCATGCCAAATGGTGGCTCATGCGCATTTTTATTCGGGACTTGCTTGCCCAGTGGGCCGTCGAAAAATACCCCATGCACCAGACGAATCGAATAAGTGACTGCAAAAATTCCGGCCAATGTTGCCACAATGGCTGAACCGACCAGCACTGGCCCGCTTAAATTGGCCACCAGCTCAGTAAAGAACATCTCTTTGGAGAGGAAACCATTGGTCAATGGAACACCGGCCATAGAGGCCGCAGTGATCATGGTCAGCGTTGCAGTAAAGGGCAGCAGTTGCCACAGACCGGAAAGCTTACGTAAATCACGGGTGCCAGATTCATGATCGATAATACCGGCAATCATAAACAGGGCCGCTTTAAAGGTGGCATGGTTAATAATATGGAAAATTGCCGCTGCGACTGCCAGTGGAGAACCAATCCCGAGCAGACACATGATCAGACCCAAATGACTGATGGTTGAATAGGCCAACAGGCCTTTCAGATCTTCCTTAAAAATGGCAAAAAAGGCGGCCATGCACAGGGTAAACAGACCGACAAAGGTCACAATATTATGAAACAGTGCCGCGCCCGCAAAAATCGGGAGTAAACGTGCGACCAGAAACAGGCCGGCTTTGACCATGGTGGCCGAGTGTAAATAGGCAGAGACCGGTGTCGGTGCTGCCATGGCATTGGGTAACCAGAAATGGAAGGGGAACTGCGCACTCTTGGTAAAGGCACCGAGTAAAATCAGCAACAAAGTGGGAACAAATAGCGCATGTGACTGGATCTGTTCAGTCATCGTCAGGATTTGATCAATCTGATAAGTGCCGGTAATTTGACCCAGCAGGATGAAGCCACCAAGCATGGCCAAGCCACCCATGCCGGTAATGGTCAAGGCCATACGTGAGCCGCGCTGTGCGGCTTCGTAATTGCTCCAATAGCCCACCAGTAAAAATGATGAAATACTGGTAAGTTCCCAGAAAACCAGCAGGATCAGCAAGTTATTCGACAATGAAATTCCGAGCATGGCTGCCATAAACAGCATCAGCAAGAAATAAAGTTTGCTCAGCGAATTTTTAGGATTGAGATAATAATAGGCATAAATATAGATCAGGGTGCCTATGCCACTGATCAGCAAGGCAAACAGCAGGGCCAGAGAATCCAGACGGAAACTGAAATCGATCCCGAGCTGGGGCAGCCAGGACCAGGTCTGAATGATCACGGCACCATCAAAGATGGCAGGCGCCTGACTCAATAATAATAAGAAACTGCTGAGGCTGACACCAATTGCCCCTAAAGCCGTTACCCCGCGCGAAAATTGCTTCAGCCACGAGACAAGGGTTGTGCCTAATACTAACGGTAACAATATAATAATCGGCAGCACACTCGTATCCATTGTCGTGATTTAGGTTGTGACCAACCTAGGGTGAATCTTCATCTTTCAAGGACTACAGGATTACAAGGAGCAACCCAAACTTCTCAATCTTGAAAGCCAAAAGAATATTCAAAAGAATATAAAAATAGTTGTATTGCGCAACTTATAAACGATAGCAAATTCCGATTTTACAATGAAATTCGCAAATAAAACCGATCATATTACAGGATAACAACAACATCAACGTTTTTATGTCGAACTTATAAATTATACGCGAGCAGGCTTTTGGCGTGGGGTGGATGCTTAAACAGATCATCCAGAAGTGACCGAAAATTAAGATTAAATTGCAAGCATTGATTGTAAATATGACTAAATGCAGTTTTACAATTGCAAAAAGACAGCACTAAAATGGTCTGGATAAATCTCGATATTCATCGAAACGATCATTACTGTTTTTCAACGTTACTTAGAGCGATTGCGGTAGCGTCGGCTGATCCTGAGCAAGTAAACGTAACAATTCCTGCTGCTGTTCAGGATTCAACTGTTGCTGAATCCGCTGTAATACAGCAAGCGGTGTAGTCGGTTCGGTGACGGTTTCTATTAGCGCTTCTTCGGCAGGAATTGCGTCTGGATCAGTATGTAGACCCATTTCGGCATAGATCTGATCAAACTGGATTTTCATGCTTTCAAGATGAATTGGATGCAACTGTTTATTTTCGAGTCTTAAGCACTGAAAGGCCTGTGCATGTTCCAGTAACTCAGGTCGGTTGCCGGTGGCAATAATTTGCAAGTTAGGAAATGCCTGATGCAGACGCGGCAGAATCTCTGCTGCCAGATCCTGATCCAGCTGATGATCAATGGCATCAATCAACAACACTCCTGTACCTTCCTGACATGGAAATAAACTGTTCGGATTGAGCAGACAAAGACGCCGTACAATATCGCCCACCAGCGCAATCCAGGTGCGGATGCTATTGGGAAGCTGCTGAAAAGTAAAACGCTTGTCCTGATAGGTCAGCATCAGTTGCAGCTTGGGCTGGTATTTTAACTCAATCTGGCTGATGTCAGGCAATACCTGCGACAAGGCATTTTTTAAGGCCGTTAAATGCGGGGTATGCAGCTGTGCTTGCGCTTTTTCAATCTGCCGCGCCAGTTCATCTCCCCGAATATCTTCAGGCTGCTGCAAGGCACGCGCTAAAATCTGATCCATGATCTTGGCGCTTTGCGCATTTTCAATATCACTGACTTCACGCAACCATTCAAAGAAACGGGCAAAGGTCGTAAACGGAATCGCGCTAATGTCGTAAGCATGCGCTGTATGGAAAATAGCCGGATTGTTTTTGCTGATCAGATTGACGTCATTGACAAAGCGGTCGGCAGGATAATAGGCAATCAGCGGCAAGCCGAGCAGAGGATCATTGAATCGGGCTTTCTGATAAAGGCCAAGCATGCTGTCCAGTTGCGCGGTTTCGGCTTTGCTAAAGCCGAGTCCTTGACTATTTAAAGTCTTATAGACTTGCCAGGAACAGCTCTGTTGCTGTGCAGCTTCAGTCTGGCTGGATTCTGTAAGCGCTGAAACCTCTTCGGGAAAGCCAACCCGGATATCAATTTTGGATTGCAGCCGGTGTTGCATGATGTCCTGATCAGGCATCACCAGACCGGCAGCCCGGCTATCGCGATAACGCGCTGCAAACCAGGTCAGCGCCTGATAAGCACAGCGTAACAAAGTGGTTTTGCCAGTACCCTGATTGCCCAAAATTAAGGTAAGCGGATATTGTGAATAATCAAGCTGAAGCTGAATCTCTGGAAAATGCAGGGTGTGTTTCAGTTGAAGCGCTTCGATGTGCATAGGTCACCTGTACCATGATTTTACATCCATACCTTAACCGACGGCTTGACGAAGCGACTGCGGCATCTTGATCTTCAGTTGTTGAATCAGGTCATAAATGTGATGAATATTTAAGCTTACTTTAGCACGTGTACAGGCCACGTAAAGTAAACGTAGCTCTTCATCACTAATTTTATGATCTTTTTCATTCAGCTTAAACTGATAGTCATCTTCAATATGCACCCGTTCCCACTCCAGACCTTTGGCCTTATGTGCAGTGGAAATAATATAGTCCGCCTGTCCAATCGGGGTGATTTTGGCCAGGGCTTTTTTCAATGGATCGGTGCCATGTTCATCGACCAGTTTAACCAGCGGTTTGATATCGCTACCTTCATTGGTTTCACAGTATTCATGCACATCATGCCAGGAATTAAACCAAGCCAATTCCGGCACATCGACCACACGTTTGCCCTGTTTCAACATGGCAGCCGCATCGACAAAACGATTCAGTTTGACATGATCGGCTTGCAGGCTGACTTTATCACCACGCACCAGTCCGGCAAGTAACAGTTCCATGGCCCGGGCATTGGTCCGGCATAAAATTGCATCCCGCATTTTGGTATGCGGTTTATTCACGACTTTAGAATCTAACAACGGATTGCCAAGCAAAGGCACGGTTTCATTCAGTGCACCTAAAATGGCATTGGCATTTAACGCGATTTCAGGGCCAAAACGAAACGATGTGGTCAGGCGTGATTCGGGTAAAGGCAGTTGCTGCATGGCATTCACCGCACCGCGCCAAGCATAAATCTGCTGATGCGCATCACCGACATAAATCACCTGAGTATTCCGCTGTTTCAGCAAAATTCCGAGCATGAGTGGGTCGGCATCCTGCGCTTCATCAAACAGCACATAATCGGCCGGAATATTCGGTTCAGACAGCGCCCAGAGTTTCAGGTAAATATCATGGCCAATCCCGGCCTGATGATTGGGATCGATTGATTCTAGCCAGCGCCGTTCTACGGCCGGATAAAGTTTCTTTTGCAGGATCTCAATATCATCTGGATGTAACCAGCTCGGTGCCTGAATATGCCGCGGAGCAGGGTATTGCGAACTGGTCGAACAGAAATAGCCAACCGCATTGGCGACTAAACTCGCCAGACGCGAAGGCATCAAGACATATTTTTCATAACGCCCACCCATCATACGGCGCATGGTCATCGGTTCCAGACGGTATTCTTTGGCAATAAAGCTTGGACTTAAACGGGGCAGACGCAGCTTGTCGGTGATTCCACGTGGAACACTGCGAAATGCCAGCGAGTGAAAAGTGCGGCAATCTACGCCGCGATGAAATTTGGCTTGCGCTTCACTGGCAATGGCTTTGTTGAAAGCCAGATACATGCCACGCCGTTCAGGCATGGCATCACTGATCATTTGTAGTGTGGTGGTTTTACCTGTGCCGGCATAGGCAATCACTTTAAAGGAATTACCCAGACGGGCATTATCGATGGCAGTGGCCTGCTCATAAGTGGCCTTGGGTTTTTGCAGATCAGACACAGGCATATTCATCATTTAATGCTGACGGCTGGCTTTTTCAACCAGACCGGATAAGCCCTGACGACGTGCCAGCTCATTCAAGACCAGTTGCGGTTCGATATCGAAATAACCCAGCATCACAATGGTATGGAACCACAGATCAGCAACTTCATAGATCAGATCATTTTTATTGTCTTCAGAGACCTGAGCGTTGAAATCTTTGGCAGCCAGCACAGTTTCAAAGCTTTCTTCACCGACTTTTTCTAAAATCTTGTTCAGGCCTTTGTGATAGAGCTTGGCCACATAAGAGGAATCCGGATCGGCCTGTTTGCGTTCTGCCATCATCTGGCCCAGATAGGACAAGACTTCGACCTGTTCAGACTGGGCGCTTGACGCTTCCATCGCCAGCGTATGCGGATTTGTGGATTTTTCACCATAAATTGCAGACGGGTGTTTCAGCTGTGCATCGACAATTTCCCAGCCATTTGGCGTGAGTTTACGATAGAAACATGATTCACGACCAGTATGACAAGCGATGCCGCCATGCTGTTCAATTTGCAGCACAATTACATCGGCATCACAGTCCAGACGGATTTCATGTACGGTTTGAAAATGTCCTGATTCTTCGCCCTTAGCTAGCGCTTCACGATTCATCCAGGCCACCATCAAGACACGACCAGTTTGATGATGCTGGGCAATGGCAGGGACTAATCCTTGTTCGTTAAATTTTACTTCATCGAGCCATTGCGCGTTGTTCATAAGGGTTTCCATCATTTCAATCAAAATATAAAAATACGGATAGGAAATATCCGCAGATAGTGTACGTGATCTCGCAGCATTTGCGGCAAAAATCTGTGTCGATAAAGACAGGCTATGTCGTGTGTGATCCAGATGAGCTTGCTTTCACCTGGAGATTTAAAACTGAGACATCAAAAAAGCCGCCCGGTCGGCGGCTCGTATTTTCAGGAAATTATCCCAGTAAAAATTACCAGTGTTCGCCCGGGAACAGCCGTGCATATGCTTTTTGCACCAAATTTAATTTTTGTGGTTGACCCACAGAGGCACTTGAACTTGGGAACAGGTTATAACCAATCGACATCAGAACATTGTTGATATCCGGGGCAATCGAATAAGTAATCGAGGCCAGACGACCCAAACCGGTCGCAACTTTCTTCGGGCGTTTCACGATGGCATAGGCAATCAGGTCAGCTGCCTGTTCCGGAGAAAGTGTCGGGACGTATTTATAAATTTTGGTTGGTGCAATCATCGGAGTGCGTACCAAAGGCATATAGATCGAGGTGATGGCGATTTTATGCGAATGTACTTCTGCAGACAGGCAGCGACTAAAAGCATCCAGCGCAGCTTTTGAAGCAACATAGGCCGAAAAACGGGTGGCATTGGCCAGTACGCCAATCGAACTGATGTTAATGATATGACCCGCGCGACGGATCATCATTTGTGGCAGGATATTCATGACCAGACGCACGGCGCCGAAATAGTTCAGCTGCATGGTCCGTTCAAAATCATGGAAGCGGTCGACCGATTCATGCACGGCGCGGCGAATCGAACGACCCGCATTATTGATCAGAATATCAATATGATCGACTGAGGCAATGATCTGTTTGGACACCTCATCAATCGACTCCATATTGTTTAAATCGCATGGAAAGATTGAGGCTTTGCCGCCTTTGGCTTCAATGTCTGCTTTTACTTGTTCTAGGGTTTCTTGAGTACGGGCCACCAGTAAAACATGCGCACCTGCATCGGCCAGTTGATGTGCCGTCGTTAACCCAATACCGCTGGATGCGCCGGTGATCAGGACGGTTTTACCTGCAACAGATTTTTCCAGTTGTTTGTGTAGTCTAGTTTTCACATTTGTTATCCCTAATTTGAAGTCAGCGTTCAAATTATTTTTATTAAAGGTGTATGGCGCTCTAACAGGAGATGAGAGCGAAGGTGAGTACAGATATGATAACCAATTCTTCAGGAAAATCTATAAATTAAACTATTGAAATTAAAATAAAAATTAGAGTAATTGCTCTATTTGTGTTCGCTATTTCATTTAACTTTTACCATGAAAATAAAAAGCAAAGCAAGTGGCTGTTTTAGAATATAAATAAAAAAACTCCACCAGAAAGGGTGGAGTTTTGAGTCAGATGAAACACGCCTTTAAACGGTCGCTAGCGCCTGTTCCAGATCCGCGATCAGGTCATCAATATGTTCAATCCCAATCGAGAGTCGCACCATATCTTCACTGACACCTGCTGATTTTAACTCCTCGGCATTGAGTTGGCGATGTGTGGTGGTCGCCGGATGACAAGCGAGACTTTTGGCATCGCCGATATTGACCAGACGGGTAAACAGTTGCAGCGCATCAATAAAACGTGTGCCGCCTTCAAGACCATGCTCTACGCCAAAGGTTAGAATCGCAGATGGTTTACCTTTCACATATTTTTGTGCCAAGGCATGTTGTGGATGATCTTTCAGACCAGCGTAATTGACCCATTTTACTTTAGGATGCTGCTGTAAATATTCCGCAATTTTAAGCGCATTTTCAGTATGACGCTCCATACGCAGACTTAAAGTTTCCAAACCTTGCAGGATCAGAAACACATTCTGCGGGCTGATCGCGGCCCCAGTATTGCGTAGTGGCACCACACGCGCTCGAGCGATATAAGCCGCTTCACCGAGAACTTCGACATAGTTTACGCCATGATAACTTGGATCGGGGGTATTCAGCGCGGGAAAGCGTTCAGGATATTTACCCCACGGGAATTTACCGCTATCGACAATGATGCCACCAATCGAATTGCCATGACCGCCGATATATTTGGTCAATGAATGCACGATAATGTCGGCACCAAAATCAAAAGATTTTTGTAGCACTGGCGTTGCCACCGTGTTGTCCACGACCACAGGCACACCGTACTCATGCGCGATTTTTGCAATCTCTTCCAGATCAATAATATTACCCAGTGGATTACCAATGGATTCCACAAAGACCAGTTTGGTCTTGTCATCAATTAAACTACGCAAGCTTTCCGGTTTTTCATAATCAAAGAAACGCACGTCAATACCTTGCTTCGGCAGGGTGTGTGCGAACAGGTTATAGGTGCCGCCATAGAGCGTAGATACGGATGCAATATTGTCACCGGCTTCAGCAATGGTCTGAATCGCATAGGTAATTGCAGCCATACCAGACGCTAAAGCAAGTGCGCCAATCCCGCCTTCAAGTGCGGCGATACGTTGCTCTAACACCGCCGTGGTCGGGTTCATGATCCGGGTATAGATATTGCCCTGTACCTTTAAATCGAACAAATCGGCCCCATGTTGAGTATTGTCAAAGGCATAAGACGTAGTTTGGTAAATTGGCACTGCAACTGCTTTGGTGGTGGCTTCAGGGCTATAACCTGCATGAATCGCAAGGGTTTCTGCTTTATAACTCATTATGACTGATCTTCTTGTGTTTAAGTTTATGACTTGAGTGTAACATTTTCATATATAAGTAAAAGTGCAATTTTACTGAAATAGATAGATGAAATAATCATATATAAATTGGGATTCGACGCACTTATTTGACTTAAATCAGCTGTTTGAAAAATCACCATAAATAAACTTGTAACAATGCATTGAAGTTCATGGCAATGGCTTATGTTTTCGCAGCTTTCTGCGTATAATAGCCGATTATTTTTTCGCTCTTTTTTGAGCTGGGGTGGTTGTTTTAACCCCATTTGGTTTTTCAGTTGAGGAGTCCTACGTGGCCCAATATATTTATACGATGAACCGAGTGTCTAAGATGGTGCCGCCGAAACGCGAAATCCTGAAAGATATCTCCTTATCATTTTTCCCGGGCGCAAAAATTGGTGTGCTTGGTCTAAACGGTGCAGGTAAATCGACCTTGCTTCGTATTATGGCGGGCGTAGATAAAGATTTCTCTGGTGAAGCACGTGCACAACCAGGTACTAAAATCGGTTATCTCGAGCAAGAGCCGCCTTTAGATGAAACTAAAGACGTGCGTGGCAACGTTGAAGATGGTCTGCGTGAGCCGCTGGATGCTTTGGCACGTCTTGACGAAGTATTTGCAGAATATGCAGCAGAAGATGCTGACTTTGATGCACTTGCAAAAGAGCAGGAAAAGCTCGAAGCCATTATCCATGCATGGGATGCACATAACCTTGCCAATCAGATGGATCAGGCAGCTGCTGCACTGAACCTTCCAGCTTGGGATGCCGATGTTAAACTGCTTTCAGGTGGTGAACGCCGCCGTGTGGCACTGTGCCGTTTGCTCTTGTCTAAGCCAGACATGTTGCTTCTTGACGAACCGACGAACCATTTAGATGCATCATCTGTTGCCTGGTTAGAACGTTTCTTGAAAGACTTCCCGGGCACCATCGTTGCGATTACGCACGACCGTTATTTCCTGGATAACGTGGCTGAGTGGATTCTTGAGCTTGACCGTGGCATGGGCATTCCATACCAAGGTAACTACTCTTCTTGGTTAGAGCAGAAAAATGCGCGTCTAGAGCAAGAGAACAAGCAAGAAGAATCTTTTGCTAAAGCATTGAAAAAAGAACTTGAATGGGTTCGCTCAAATGCCAAAGGCCAGCAAAAGAAAAACAAAGCGCGTATGGAGCGTTTTGAAGAGCTTAACTCGCGTGAATTCCAACAGCGTAACGAAACCTCTGAAATCTACATTCCACCTGGCCCACGTCTAGGCAACAAGGTTGTAGAAGTTGAAGGCATCAGCAAATCGTTTGGTGATCGTACCCTGTATAAAGATTTATCATTCGTTGTACCGCCTGCTGCGATCGTGGGTATCGTCGGTGAGAACGGTGCAGGTAAAACCACACTGTTCCGCATGATGACCGGTGAACAACAACCGGATACCGGTTCTGTGGTACTGGGTGAGTCGGTGAAAGTGGCTTATGTGGGTCAGATTCGTGACACGCTTGATGACAACAAAACGGTTTGGGAAGAAGTTTCTGGCGGTTTAGACATCTTGAAGATTGGCGAATACGAAATTGCATCTCGTGCATATATCGGTCGTTTTAACTTTAAAGGCCAGGATCAGCAAAAACGTGTCGGTCAATTGTCAGGTGGTGAGCGTAACCGTTTACAACTGGCTAAAATCCTGCAAATGGGCGCAAACGTAATCTTGCTCGATGAACCGTCAAACGACCTGGATATCGAAACCTTACGTGCGCTTGAGGATGCCATTCTGGTGTTCCCGGGTACTGTGATGGTGATCTCGCATGACCGTTGGTTCCTGGACCGTATTGCAACGCACATTTTGTCATTTGAAGGCGAAACACCTGAATTCTTCACCGGTAACTATGCTGAGTTTGAAGAATATCGCCGTAAGCGCGATGGTGATGATCTGGTTGCGAAGCGTCAAAAATACCGTAAAATTGGTGTTTAATCCCTGATTTTAAAATAAAAAACCAGCCTTCGGGCTGGTTTTTGTGCTTATAGGGTGGTGGGTAATGACTTAGATTTCCCACTCATGATTACATTCGCGACATTTCCATTTCTTTTGGGTCTGCATGAAGGCCTGCATGGAAATTTTAAAATCAGGCAAATCTTTATAGAATATAAAGCCTGCAATCAAAGAAAGAATAAAGACGATGACGGTTGCAGTCTGTAAAGTTGTACCTGCACCATCACCAAAGATCCACATCGCGATACTGATGATCACCAGCAATAATAATAGGAACAGGGCGGGCACCAGAAACATCAGGCTTTTAGGAACCACCGGACGTGGAGCTGCTTGACCTGGCTGGGCCACCGGCATGATTTTCGGGCTTTGACACTTAGGGCAACGATATTGCATTACAACTCCAAAATTCTAAATTACTGATTATTTTATCGGAAGATGCGAAGAAACCGAAATATTGCCCAACATAAAATATACAGGCAATAAAAAACCCAAGTCATAATGCTTGGGTTTTTTAAAAGACCACTTCAAAAGTAATCTTGAATATGGCGTCCCTACGGGGATTCGAACCCCGGTTACCGCCGTGAAAGGGCGATGTCCTAGGCCTCTAGACGATAGGGACAATTGAGGCATTACACAGCTAAAGCAAGACTTGATTTGGTGGAGTCAAGGAGGATCGAACTCCTGACCTCTACAATGCCATTGTAGCGCTCTACCAACTGAGCTATGACCCCAGTCTGTGTGAGCGCTATATTAGGGATATCGCGCTCACACGTCAACAAAAAAATTAATTAAGCTTGATCAACCGCTTCATTTTTCGGCAATTTTAAGCTTTCATTGAGTTTTTCCCAGACTTTCAGCTCTTTTTTGCTTGGGCCACCGACAATTTCCAGCGCATGACGTAAACGTGCGAAGGTCAAATCAGGGCCAATGGTGACCATAGTCTGCATCACCGGGGTAGACGCAGTTGAACCGGCAATGGCAATAAAAAAGGCCGGCATGAAGTCACGCAGTTTAATTTCCATTTGTGCTGCCAAATCCATCAAGGTTTGGCTGACCGTGTCGTTGTTCCAGGTGAACAGGCTTTCTAAACGCCAAATGGCAAACTGCAAGCTCTGACGTACCTGTTCGTCAGACAGTTTTTTGCTGACAAACTGCTCCTGAGTCAGTGTCGGGAAGTGGTTGAAGTAATGCGCAGACCAGTTCACTGCTTCAGACAGCAAGTTGATACGTGGTTGAATCGCAGCTGCAATTTCTTCTAATTTGGCACGGTCTGCTTTCCATGCCAGCAGCGTATCGAGCAATTCAGCAGGAGAAAGGGCTTTGATCCATTGACCATTGAGCCAGTTGAGTTTTTCAACATCAAAGATTGGACCACCGAGTGATACGCGTTTGATATCAAAATGTTCAATCATTTCTGCCAATGTGAATTTTTCACTTTCATCTGGCATTGACCAGCCCATACGACCCAAGTAGTTCAACAAGGCTTCAGGCAGTACACCGATATCTTTGTAATAGTTGATTGAAGTTGGGTTTTTACGCTTAGACAATTTTGATTTGTCCGGGTTGCGTAGCAGTGGCATGTGACACAGCACCGGCATCTCCCAACCGAAGTACTGGTACAGCAACTGATGCTTCGGTGCAGACGGAATCCATTCTTCACCACGAATCACATGCGTGATTTGCATTAAATGGTCATCCACCACGTTGGCCAAATGATAAGTTGGCAAGCCGTCAGTTTTCAGCAGAATCTGCATGTCGACCTGCGCCCATGGAATCTCGACTTCACCACGCAGCATGTCATTAAATTTACAAATACCTTCAGTCGGTACTTTCATGCGAATCACATGTGCTTCGCCAGCAGCCAAACGACGCTCGACCTCTTCTTGAGAAAGGTTTAAGCCTCGACCGTCATAACGTGGAGATTCACCACGTGCTTGCTGTTCAGCACGCATTTGATCCAGTTCTTCGGCAGTGGCGAAACAGTAGAAGGCATGACCTTTTTCAACCAGTTCCAGCGCATAGTTTTTATAAATATCCATGCGTTCTGACTGGCGGTACGGTGCATGTGGGCCACCCACATCTGGACCTTCAGACCAGTTGAGACCGAGCCAGCGCAATGAATCCAGGATCATTTTTTCAGATTCAGGTGTTGAGCGCAGTTGGTCGGTATCTTCAATACGAAGGATGAATTCACCCCCATGCTGTTTAGCAAAACATAAGTTAAACAAGGCAATATAGGCAGTACCTACATGAGGAAAACCTGTAGGAGAAGGTGCAATACGAGTACGAACAGTCATAGCCGGATATAATCTAGAATATAAATTTGGTTCTATTATAGCGAAAAAGCCACATCACTTAATGCTTTATTCAACATTCAGTGATGTGGCTTTAAATCCTGCTGTTATTCGAGTTGGTTAAAACTGATTAAGAATGATCGCTAGAAAATATGCTTTGTACGAAGCGGGTAAAGCGATAATTTTGTGCTGCAAAGAAATTTTGTGAAGGTGCGACTTTCAGCGCAGTTAAGACTTTAAGATTATCGTCTGTATGCAGGGTTTTTTCGCTTTTTTGTTGTTGAATTGCTTTTTCAATCGGCGATGTCTTGCTTTCAACAGTAGTGACTGAGGCCTTCTGCAAATCTGTCTTCACAACGACGGCATGACCCAGTTGAATCGAAAACAGCATGATCAGACTTAGGATGCTAGCTGTGAATAATTTAAATTTCATATCCAAACTTCCTCCTTGCTTCTGGTTGGTTTTATTCTGTTAAAAATGTTTTTTTAATACTCCGTCTACAATTTAATCACAGTTGATTATAAAGAAGTAGAACCAAGTCACATTTTTTACAAAAAATTAATATAACATCTATGGAAAATTACTAAAAATCGTAATTCTCTCTTCTGGCGGCCTATTTTTAACAGACAACTGTGAAGAGAACGTGAAGAACTGTCTTATATTGTAGCAGGAGATTAATTTTTTAGCAGAATATGTATCCAGGTTTAATTGTTAGCAGATATCTCAAAATCAGAAATAGATCATCAATATTATTATAAACACATGATTGTTATATTTATTTTTTATTTATACAGTGTGGTTATCTCAATAATGAGTCACATAACATGAAAAAAATAATAGCAACCGCAATCTTGACAATATTTACAGCAACCACCATGCAAAATGTAATGGCCAAAGATTTCCTGAATGTCTCTTATGATCCGACCCGTGAATTTTACCAAGAATATAATCAGGAGTTTGGCCAGTTCTGGAAGCAGAAAACCGGACAGACAATCAATTTTAAACAGTCACATGGCGGTTCAGGCAAGCAGGCACGTTCGGTCGTCGATGGTTTGCAGGCCGATGTGGTGACTTTGGCTTTGGCCAATGACATTGAGGAAATCGTCAATGCCGGTTTAATCGAGAAAGGCTGGCAAAAAGAATTTCCGAGTAATTCTGCACCTTATACGTCTACCATTGTTTTTTTGGTGCGTAAGGCCAATCCCAAGCAAATCAAGGACTGGAATGATCTGACCAAACCGGGTGTCGAGATTATTACGCCTAACCCGAAAACTGGTGGAGCGCCACGTTGGATCTATCTGTCTGCTTGGGGCTATGCGCTGAAACAGCCCGGTGGCAATGATGCCAAAGCCCGAGATCTGGTCAAAAAGCTTTATCAAAATGTCAAAGTGTTGGATTCCGGTGCCCGTGGTTCACTGACGACTTTTGCCGAGCGCGGTATTGGCGATGTACTATTATCTTGGGAAAATGAAGCCTTGCTGGCAACGCAAGGTCTAGGTAAGGACAAGTACGATATCATCTATCCCTCTATTTCAATTCTGGCCGAGCCATCGGTGGCGATCGTTGATAAAAATGTGAATAAAAATGGCAATGCCAATCTGGCGAAAGGCTATTTGAATTATCTGTATTCCCTGAAAGGGCAGGAGTTGGCTGCGAAATATTTCTTCCGTCCACGCGATGCCAAAGTGGCTGCCAAATATTCCGCCCAATTTCCGAAAATTCAGACCTTCACCATTGATAAAGTCTTTGGTGGCTGGGAAAAAGCGCAAAAAACCCATTTTGTGAATGGGGCGATTTATGACCAGATTTATAATGAAAAGCGATAACAAGCTTGAATCTAAATTGAATGAAGAAAATGGATAAAGCGTTATCCGTTTTTTTTATATTTAATGCATAAAATTCTATATATTCGAAATAAGTGAAATGACTGGCTATATTTTGTTTTTAAAAACAGATGATTAAGAGCAAAAAACCTTTGATTATATCGTGTTGTGATGTTGTAGGTTGAATTGCGATAAATGATTTTATTTCATATAGTTATATCTATACAAGATAAACTCACGTGCGCTCATGAAAAATCAATTAAAATCCTTATTTAGCGTTGCCTTATTGGCTACAGGTCTAGGCTTGACAGCGACTGTCTCACAGGCGGCTGATCGTCAATTTCTAAACGTGTCTTATGATGCAACCCGTGAATTCTATGATGAATTCAATAAATCATTTGGTGCTTACTGGAAAAACCGGACCGGTCTGGATGTGAACTTTAAACAGTCACATGGTGGTTCGGGCAAGCAGGCACGTTCGGTGGTCGATGGCCTAAAAGGCGATGTGGTGACTTTGGCGCTGGCCAATGACATCGAAGAAATCGTGAAATCTGGTCAGATTCAACCCGGCTGGCAAAAAGAGTTTCCGCATAATTCTGCACCTTATACCTCAACCATCGTGTTTATGGTGCGCAAGGGCAATCCGAAGGGCATCAAGGACTGGAGTGATCTGACCAAGCCAGGCGTAGAAATTATTACCCCCAACCCGAAAACCGGTGGTTTGCCACGTTGGGTATACCTGTCTGCCTGGGGCTATGCCGAGAAACAGCCGGGGGGTAATAAAGCCAAAGCACAGGACTTTGTCGGTAAACTCTATAAAAATGTCAAAGTGATGGACTCAGCAGCACGTGCTTCGATGACCACGTTTGCTGAGCGTGGCATTGGTGATGTATTGCTGACTTGGGAAAATGAAGCACTGGTTACCCAAAAGACTTTGGGTAAAGACAAGTTCGATATTATTTATCCGTCAATTACGATTTTGACCGAGCCATCGGTGGCCATTGTCGATCGTACCGTGGATAAAAATGGCAATAAATGGTTGGCAACAGGTTATATCAACTACCTGTACTCCCCATTGGGTCAGGAAATGGCAGCCAAACATTTCTACCGTCCGCGCAATGAGAAAGTATTAGCCAAATATTCAGCACAATTCCCGAAAATCAAAACTTTTACCATTGATGAAGTGTTTGGCGGCTGGGCCAATGCACAGAAAACCCATTTTGTGAATGGCGCGATTTTTGATCAGATTTATAACTCAAAACGTTAATCTGCTGATTTGAAGACGAATTACAGATAAACAGGCCTCCCTTGCGGAGGCTTTTTTATTGACGACACTCAAATAAAAACGGTTTTCTCTATGGAAAGTAATATTTATCTACAAAAAGTCGTTTGGAGCTTTGCTGAAACAGGGTGATAATGTGCAGTTAAATTTTTCGCCCTATTGATTGAGTTTTTATGTCACATATTTCTGTATTACTTCACGAAACGATTGATGCCTTGTTGGCAGGTCGCAATACGGGAATTTATGTAGACGGTACTTTTGGTCGTGGCGGACATACCCGTTTATTGTTATCAAAATTAGATGAACATGCACGTGTGTATGGCTTTGATAAAGATCCTCAGGCCCTAGAGACGGCAGCAATCTTAGAACAAGAGGATCCACGTTTTAAAATTATTCATGCCAGCTTTGCCGATCTGAAAGACGCACTGGCTGAGCTTGGGATTGAGACCGTGGATGGGGTGATGGCAGATTTAGGCGTGTCTTCGCCGCAGCTGGATCAGGCCGAACGTGGTTTCAGTTTTATGAAAGATGGCCCGCTGGATATGCGCATGGACAATTCTCAAGGTCCAACTGCAGCAGAATGGCTGCTTGAAATTGAAGAAGAAGCACTGGCCAATATCATTTTTAAATACGGTGAAGAGCGTTATAGTCGCCGGATTGCCAAAGCCATCAAGGCGGCAGGGCAGATTGAGACCACGGCTCAACTTGCGGAAATTGTGAAAGTCGCGCATCCAAAATGGGAAAAAAATAAGCATGCTGCGACGCGTACTTTCCAGGCGATTCGTATTGCTATTAATAAAGAATTAGAAGATATTGAAATCTTCTTGCCTCAAGCAGTTGAGATTTTAAAACCTGAGGCACGTTTGGCCGTAATTAGCTTTCACTCTCTGGAAGACCGTTTGATCAAACAGTTTATTCAAAAAGAATCTACATTAGACGAAGATTTTGGCTGGGGAATGCCGGGGCAGCAAAAAGATACACGACGTTTAAAGAAGGTATCCCGCGTAAAAGCCAGTGACGAAGAAGTCAAAGCCAATCCTCGTTCACGTAGTGCATGGCTCCGGGTCGCAGAACGTTTAGCTTAATAGGCACATCATGAAAACTGAAGTGGTTGATAAAAAAACAGAAAAGTTGTGGCTTAAACAAGCCTGCATCTATCTCGTCTTGATACTGATGGTCTTCATCAGTGCAGTCTTTGTGGTATTTCAGGTGTTTGAATATCGTCAGGACACCAGAAAACTGAGCACTTATCTGCGTGAGCGTGATGACCTGAATGCAGATTGGGGGCGTTTGTTAATTGAACAGCAAACTTTTGGTGCAACTGCGCAGATTGGCACACGTGCTGTCACCCAGCTGCGCATGTATTCTCCCCCGGTTTCACAAAGTGTCGTCATTTCTTTACCACAAACTTCAGATGAGAAAAAATAAGGCTAGCGCTCGGACATGATAGACAAAAGAAAGAAGCAAGCGGTACGTAAAAAACAATCAGTTACCGACAAAAACGCCTCAAATGTGTATATCAATCGTTTCTATATCATGTGGGCGGTGGTGTTGCTGTGTTTTATTACACTGATTTGCCGGGCCTTCTATGTGCAGATTATCAATAAGGATTTTTTGCAAAATAAAGCCAATGCCAATATTTTAAGAACCAATACCATCAAGGCCATGCGTGGCGTAATTTATGACCGTAATGGGGTGCCGCTGGCGATCAGTACGCCGATCATGAAAATCGTGATTGATCCACGTGACTATTTTGACAATAAAAAACTCTATGACGAGACCATACTGGCACTAGAAAAAGAGCCAGATAGCCGCAAGCTGAAACGCCAGTTGCCGGATAAAAACCTGAATCTGGATGAACTGGCCGATGCAGTCGGTATGGATCGGGCAGAACTACGCAAAAAAATGCAAGAACGCCCGCGTTCTCGTTATCTGATCCTGAAAAAAGAAGTTCCGCCACAACAGGCTGAACTGATCATGAAGCGTAATTTTCAAGGCGTGTATACCGAGAAAAACTACAAACGTTATTATCCGCAGCCACAGCCCAATTCACAGATTATTGGTCTGACCAATAGTGAAGGCACCGGGATTGAAGGTCTGGAAATGCAGCTCAATACCCGTCTGGCAGGTGAAGATGGTGAGCAGCAGATTATCCGGGATAAAAAAGGCAACCGGGTTAAAGAGCCGGAAGTGATTAAAGAAGTCGAGCCGGGCGAGAATATCACCCTGAGTATCGACTCGCGTCTGCAATATATTATGTACCGTGAACTGACTGCGGCAGGTGTGGCCAATAATGCCCGTTCTGCGACTGCGATTGCGGTCGATGTGAAAACCGGGGAAATTCTGGCCTTGTCATCTTGGCCATCATATAACCCGAATGATAAAAATGGTCTGCTGAACAAGGATGCCATGCGTAACCGTGGTGCGGTGGATTCCTTCGAGCCGGGTTCGACCATGAAGCCCTTCACCGTGGCAATGGCTCTGGAAAGTGGTAAATATACGGCCAATTCTGTGGTCAACACCACACCGGGCAGTATGCGAATTGGCAATCACACCATTCGTGATACGCATAACTATGGTCAGTTAACACTGGGCGGTATTATCCAGAAATCTTCGAACGTGGGTGTCGCCAAACTGGCCTTGTCTTTGCCGTATGAAACTCTACCTACTTTCTATAAACGCTTGGGTTTTGGCTCACGCTCAGCAGTAAGATTCCCGGGTGAAAGTGCCGGTCTGATCTTGCCACCAAGTAAATGGAATGTGTCAGAAGTGGCAACCATGTCCTATGGTTATGGCCTGAATGCTACTGTACTGCAAATGGCGGATGCCTATGCCATGCTGGCCAATAAGGGTGTGAGAATGCCGCTGAGCCTGTACAAGCTGGAAGAACAGCCGCAGGGTGAGCAAATGATTGATGCCAATATTGCAGATCAGGTCTTGCTTATGCTGGAAGTAGCAACTCTGCCTGGCGGTACCGCCACGCGCGCGACAATTCCGGGTTATCGTGTGGCAGGGAAAACCGGTACTGCGCATAAACTGCGTGCCGATCGTAAAGGCTATTCTACCAATGAATACCGGGCTTTGTTTGCTGGCGTAGCGCCCGTGAGTGATCCGCGTATTGCCATGGTGGTGGTGGTCGAAAATCCGCAAGGCACCTATTACGGTGGTACGGTATCGGCACCGGTATTTGCACGCGTGATGCAGGAATCCTTGCGTCTGCTAAATGTCCCTCTGGACAAACCTTTAGAATCTCCCAAAGTCCAGTAAATAGGTGATCAATGTCTATTACATTTAAAGATCTCTACGCCGTTCAGGATACTGCTGAATGGATGACCCAAGCCTTTCAGGGTTTCGAACTGGATAGCCGTAAAGTTAAGGCAGGGCAAATTTTTATTGCCTTGACCAGTCTGTCACAACCAGAAAAAACTGCAGTATTTGCACAAAAAGCTTTAGAGCAGGGTGCCTTAGCGGTGATTTCTGAAATCGAATTGGATATCTCACCCAATCTGGTGGTTGCTGATGTCCGACATTTGATGGGACAGTGGCAAAAACAATACTTACAAGCCAGCCAACCTGTTCAGGCTGCAGGTATTCTTGCAGTGACCGGCACCAATGGTAAAACCACGATTTCACGTTTGGTTGCGGAACTGTTCATGTTGAGCAAGGTCGCTTGAATGGCTGTGATATCGAGATTGCGGGCTATAGTAATTTAAGTCGCGATCATCTGGATTATCACGGGACGCTGCAAGCCTATGCAGAAGCCAAATCTGCTTTATTTAAATTTGAAAGTTTAAAAGTGGCTGTCATCAACCTGGATGATGCGCATGCTCATATCATGATTGATGCAGCGCGCAACAATCCCTCACAGCCAGAAATTTTGACCTATTCAACCCGTCAAGCTGCGGATTATCAGGTTCAGGATATTCAATACAGCATTTCAGGTGCGACCTTTAAGCTGAAAACTGCTTCTGCTGAATATGTTGTGAACAGTCCGCTGCTTGGACATTTCAATATTGAAAATCTGGTCGCCAGTCTGATCATGGCAGAGCAGGCCGGATTTGATTTAAGTAGCTTGATTGCGACTGTGCCACAGCTCAAAGGTGCACCAGGCCGGATGCAGGTGCTGCGTGATGGCGAGCGCCTATTTGTAGTGGATTATGCGCATACACCTGATGCCTTGACTCAGGTTCTCATCACTTTAAAACGTCATGTTGCGCAAAATCTCTGGGCCGTCTTTGGCTGTGGCGGCGATCGTGACCGCGGCAAGCGTCCACTCATGACCCAAGCAGCATTAGAAGGTTCGGATATTGCGGTCTTGACTTCCGATAACCCGCGAACCGAAGATCCTGCACAAATTTTTGCCGATATGAAAAATGGCATCGACTTTTTAGGCAAAAGCTACCATGAAATTCATGACCGTCGTGAAGCGATCAAGTTTGCCGTTAAACACGCGCAGGCAGGGGACATCGTGGTGATTGCAGGCAAAGGTCACGAAAATTATCAGGAAATTGATGGTGTACGTCACTGGTTTGATGATGTGGTCGAAGTGCAAGCCGCGATTGATGCCCAGCATCACAGCGCAGATTCAGCTTATCCAGCGTATTAGGATTCAGATATGCATACCTCAACAACCAGTACCGTGCCACTTGCACCTTGGACAGCAGAACAGCTTGAACAAGCGACTCAAGGCAATTGGCTCAATAATAAAAAACCGGCAGACGCCATCAAACGTATTCTGACCGATTCGCGTGATGCTGAACAAGGGGATGCTTTCCTTGCGCTGCAAGGCGAGCGCTTTGATGCCCATGATTTTGTGGCACAAGTAGCAGCAAGCGGCTGTCAGATTGCGATCGTCAGTCGACCGCTCGATATCGATATCTGCCAGCTTGTCGTAGACGATACCCGTTTGGCACTAGGGCGGTTGGGCGCATACCGTCGTCAGCAGAATCCTCAGCTCAAAGTCATTGCCTTGACCGGCAGCAGTGGCAAGACCACCACCAAGGAAATGCTGGGGAGCATCTTGTCTCGTCTTGCGCCGACACTGATCACGCGTGGCAACCTGAATAATGACCTCGGCGTACCGGTGATGTTGCTCGAATTACGTCCCGAACATCAGTATGCAGTGATGGAGCTGGGTGCCAGTCATCAGGGCGAAATTGATTACACCTCAAACATGGTACAGCCGCATGTGGCCGGGATTATTAATATCGGGACTGCGCATTTGGGTGAATTCGGCGGCCGTGATGGCATTTGTACTGCCAAATCTGAAATTTACGCGCATATTACAGAAACCTCGATTATTCCTGCCGCAGATGATTTTACTGAAACCATTCGTCAGGCGGTCAAAACTGAACAAAGCTTAAGTTTTGGTGCCGGCGGTGAGGTGTATGCCAGCGATGTCGTGCTCGATGCGCAATCTTCTACCTTTACCCTGCATACACCACAAGCTTCGAAAACAGTTCAGCTGCCCTTTGCCGGTGAACATAATGTTGAAAATGCCACAGCAGCAGCTGCCTTTGCTTTGGCAATCGGGATTGGTCTGGATGATATTGTGGCCGGTCTGGAGCAGGCTGTGGGTGCCAAAGGCCGTTTGAACTTTATTCAACACAAACAGTATTTGCTGATTGATGATACCTACAATGCCAATCCTGGTTCAATGCGTGCAGCAGCTGAAGTTTTGGCACAGCAGCAGGGCATTCGGGTCATGGTGACCGGTGATATCGGTGAACTCGGTTCATCGGCTGCGATGGAACATTATAAGCTGGGTCGAGATCTGGTCTCGGTCAAAGGCATTAACTTTGTGGTGGCTGTGGGTGAATTTGCACCTGCCGCACAGGAAGGTGCACGTAGTACCCAATATGGCAAGAAAATGCAGGCTTTCCTGAATCAGGAGCAGGCATTGCCATTTTTAATTCATTTGATTGAAACACATCAACCTCAGCCGATGTCATTTCTGTTTAAAGGGTCGCGTTATACCCATATGGAAACATTGATGGCTGCATTGATGGAGAAACTCTAAATGCTGTTATGGCTCTTTGAACATTTGGCGGGCTTTGACAGCACGTTTCAGGTGGTTCGTTATTTAACTTTACGTGCGTTGCTCAGTGTCCTGACGGCATTGACCATTGGTCTGGTGCTGGGTCCTATCATGATTCGCAAGCTTCAGGCACTCAAATATGGTCAGGCGGTCAGCTCGTATGCCCCTGAAAACCATGCCAAGAAAATGGGTACACCGACCATGGGCGGCGTACTAATCCTGCTTTCAATCGGTATTTCGACCCTGCTTTGGGCGGATCTTTCCAATCCTTATGTCTGGATTGTACTGGCGGTGATGGTCATTTTCGGTGCCGTGGGTTGGGCAGATGACTGGATTAAAATCCGTTATAAAGACAATGCCGGTCTGCCTGCGAAGAAAAAATTCTTCTGGACTTCGGTCGGTGCATTGGGAGTCGGTATTGCCCTGTATGTGATTGCACAGCAGCAGACCAATCCGGTACATACCGCGAATATGCTGGATCTTTTGATTCCATTTTTTAAAGATTTGACGATTCCGCTGTCGGCTATTCCACTGGGGATTGGCTTCATTATTTTCACTTATTTTGTGATCAATGGTGCATCCAATGCGGTAAACCTCACCGATGGTCTGGATGGTCTGGCGATTATGCCAATTGTACTGGTTGCAGCAGGTCTGGGTGTATTTGCCTATCTGGCCGGAGATGTGCGTTTTGCCAATTACCTGCATATTCCCTATGTGAAATATTCCTCTGAACTGGTGGTGATCTGTGCGGCGATGATTGGTGCCGGTCTGGCATTCCTGTGGTATAACGCCCATCCTGCCCAAGTGTTTATGGGTGATGTCGGTGCTTTATCACTGGGTGCGATGTTGGGGACGATTGCCGTGATGGTACGTCAGGAAATCGTCTTTGCGATTATGGCGGGTGTATTCTTGGTCGAAGCGATTTCAGTATTCTTGCAGATTGGTTCATTAAGAATGCGCAATAAACGCGTGTTCCTGATGGCACCGCTGCATCATCATTATGAAAAGAAAGGCTGGCGTGAAACTCAAGTCGTCATTCGTTTCTGGATTATTACGATTATGCTGGTGGTTTTGGGTCTAATGACCTTAAAATTGCGCTAAGAGATGCATTGAAAAAAGTCGGCGCAGGCCGGCTTTTTTGTTTTGGAGAGAATGATGAATTTACTCATGTGCCCAGTCTGTCGCCAGCAGTTGAGCTTAAATGAAAGAACATGGCGATGTGAGAATCATCATAGCTACGATGTGGCCAAGCAAGGTTATGTGAACCTGCATGTGGTGCAACATAAACACAGTAAAAATCCTGGGGATACGCCTGAGTCCGTCCAGGCACGTCGTGCATTTTTGAGTGCGGGTCATTATGCGCCTTTGCAACAGGCCGTGGTGGAGAAGCTCCGAGAGCTGCGTATTGAAAATCTTTTAGATATTGGGTGTGGTGAAGGCTACTATACTGATGCCATGCAGACTGAAGTGCTGCAATGCGTCGGGGTGGATATTGCCAAAAATGCCGTTCAGGTCGCGGCCAAGCTCAATAAAAATATCACCTGGGTCGTAGGAACCGGGGCGACTTTACCGGTGCTGGATGGGTCGATTGATATGTGTACCAGCCTGTTCAGTCCGATCCCAAAACAGGAAATTTTACGGGTTTTAAAAGCTGAAGGTTATTTAATGGTGGTGACACCTGCGCCACAGCATTTATATGCGATGCGTGAGGCACTTTTTGAAGAAGTGAAACCCCACGAACCGCAAAAGTTTGTTGAGCAACTGCAAGATGAATTTGATCTGCTCAGTGAGCAGGTGATTGATGCCCCGATGACTTTGCCACAGACAGATTTAAAAAACCTGATTGCTATGACACCGTATGCTTACAAGGCCAAACCTGAACGCCGTCTGGCACTTGAACAGCAGGATCAGTTTAAATTGCTGGCGCAATATCAGATCTATCTGTTTCAGAAAAAATAAAAATTCACCGATAAAAAAGCCCTCATTGTTGAGGGCTTTTTTATACTAGTTTGTCGGTTGTGGTTATTGCACTTCTTGAATCAGGTTTTCTAAAGCGTCCACTTTGCTTGGTTGAAGCGGCTGTTCTGGCGGAGCAGTTGTTTCAGCAGCATCTGGCACAGCGATTTCCTGTCCTGGCAGATCTTCGAAATCCGTTTCTGTCCGTTTCGGGACGACCACAGGTGCCGGGCGGTAAAGTGCAGTGGCCATTGGTGGTGAAGACGGATCATTCTGCGCTTCATCACCCTGAACTACCTTGCTTCGATTCACTGGTGCCTTGGCATTACGGTCTAAACGCACCCATGCTTCTGGCTGACCTTTTAAGGCATTGCCCATAAAGTCGGTCCAGATCGGTAAGGCTGCCACACCACCATATTCACGGCGTCCCAAGGTTTTAGGCTGGTCAAAGCCGACCCAGGTGATGGTAACAAGTTTGCCATTGAACCCTGCGAACCAGGCATCTTTGGCGTCATTGGTGGTTCCGGTTTTGCCCCCAATATCATTTCGCCCGATTCTTAAGGCCGCACGGCCGGTACCGTGCTGAATCACATCACGCAGAATATTGGCCATGTCATAGGCAGAGCTGGATTTTAAAATACGCTGTGCCTGACGATAATTACTGTCTTCGGCAGAGACTTTGGGTGCAGCCTGTTTCTGTTCTAGAGTTGTATTGTTGATTGCAATCGCTTCATCATCTGCGGTCATGGTGTCGGCAGGTTGAGCAGGTTCTTCTTCGGTATTGATACATGAAATACACGCATATTCAGGCTGAGCCTCAAAAATGGTATGGCCATAGGCATCTTCAATACGGGTAATGAAATGTGGCTGGATCCGGTAACCGCCGTTGGCAAAAGTCGCATAACCTGTCGCCATCTGAATCGGCAGAACCTGAGGCGTGCCGAGTGCAATGGTATAGTTACGCGGAATCTGATTGTCCTGTAAACCAAAATCCATAAACAGCTGACGGGTACGTTCAATCCCGACAGCCTGTAATAAACGCACTGAAACGGTATTGCGCGAAAGATATAGTGCGCGGCGTAGCGGGATCATCCCCAGATAACGACCATCTGAATTACGAGGTGTCCATTTGCCAATGGTAATTGGCGCATCATTCACCATGGTATGCGGTGTCATGCCTCGTTCTAAAGCCAGTGCATAAACAAAAGGCTTAATCGTAGAGCCGGGTTGACGCCAGCCCTGGATTGCACGGTTAAATTTCGACTGATAAAAGTTGTATCCGCCCACAATGGCTTCAATTGCACCATTATTTGGATTGATGGCAATCAACTGTCCTTGCACATTTGGAATTTGTACCAGCGACCACGAGGTTTTATTCTGATTCGGTCGTAAACGTATAATATCTTTGACTTTGACAATCTCGGAAGCTTTGCTCGGCGCACCACCTACACTGTTGACATTGCGAAAGGGGCGCGCCCAAGACATACCGGACCACGGTACAGTTACCGTGGTGCCATCCTGCATCAACGCTTCAAAACTGGAATTGCCAACCTTGGTTACTTGAGCAGGGTAGGTGTTGGCATAGGCACGGAAATTTTCCAGCGGTTGATCATGTGCTTCAGCACCACGCCAGCCATGTCGACGGTCATAAGCTTCCAGACCCTCTTGTACCGCCTGTTCTGCATAGGTCTGGCGTTCACTATGGATGGTGGTATAGACCTTGTAGCCAGAATCTACCGCCTGTTCGCCAAAGTTTTGTACCAGTTCAGAACGCACCATCTCACCGACATACGGGAATTTATTGCGGGTACTGCGGTCAGGCATATCCAGATTGATGGGTTCAGCAATCGCTTGTTGATACTGACTCTGGTTCAGATAGCCCAGTTGCAGCATACGTCCTAAAATCCAGTTGCGACGTTCGAGAGCACGTTTGGGGTTGGCCACCGGATTATATCGAGAAGGCGCTTTAGGCAGGCCAGAGATCATGGCCATTTGCGCAATCGAAAGCTCTTCTAAACTCTTGTTATAGTAAATTTTGGCTGCTGCTGCGATCCCGTAGGCATTTTTACCCAAGAAGATCTTATTCACATAGAGTGTCAGAATTTCTTCTTTGGTTAGGCTTTGCTCAATCTTACGGGCCAGAAAAATTTCAGTCAGTTTACGCTTGAGTGTTCGTTCGGGGCTGAGATAATAGTTTTTCGCCACCTGCATGGTGATAGTGGAACCACCGGTCTGCACATCCGAACCGGTGATACTTTCACTGACTGCACGGCCTAAGCTTTTAAAACTGATTCCGCTATGCTCGAAAAAGCTGGAATCTTCAGCGGCGAGGAAAGCATGAATAAACTCGGATGGAATTTGTTCATATTTCACGGGAACAGAAAGCTTGCCACCATACTCAGCAATTAATTCATTATCTGAACTAAAAACTTGTAAAGGCTTTAATAAAGGCGCCTTTTTAAGCGTGGACATTTCAGGCAAAGATGGGGCAATATAGAGATACATGCCATAGAAACCCATCGGAATTGAGATCAGGATAATGATAATGATCAAAAAAAATGGGTGAACAAGGCCTGAACAAGATAGCTTTTTCATAACAAGTAAGTTTTAATAAGAGCTAATGGCGAACTAATTACCGATCAGTATATCCTTTAGATATACATATTGTTAGATGAGTTATTGTATCTATATAAAATTATAGATCGGATCGATTGGTAAGTTAGATTTAATTGGGGACAAAAAAATAATAGGAATTATATTGTGCGCAGGTTATATCGTAAACCAAATAAGGGGTTAATAGGAGTTGATATTAGTTCGACTTCTGTTAAGGTTTTGGAGCTTTCTGTAAAAAGTAGCCGTTACTGGGTAGAGAGCTATGCTTTGGTCCCATTAATGGAAAACAGTGTTGTTGAAAAAAACGTCTTAAACCCGGAAGCAGTCGCGGATGCCCTTGGGCGTGCAATTAATTTGGCCAACACCCAGTCGAATCATGCCGCTTTTGCCATTCCAACCTCTATGGTGATTACCAAAACTATCGAGATGGATGCAGACATGTCGAATGATGAGCGTGAAGTTCAGATTCGTGAGGATGCAGAACAGTATATTCCGTTCCCACTCGATGAAGCCAGTCTGGACTTTGAAGTTCTGCCTGACCGTCTTGCCAATCCAAACCGGGTCAATGTGCTGTTGGTGGCAACCCGCATTGAAAATATTGAAGCACGTTCTGAAGTTTTGGAAATTGCCGGACTGACACCCAAGATCGCGGATGTAGAAAGTTTTGCGCTGGAAAATGCTTTTAAAGTGTTTTCGGATACTTTGCCGATGGGGGTAAATACTGTCGGTATTTTAGACATTGGTCATAGTATGACCACCTTGTCTGTCATGCAGAACAACAAAATTATTTATACCCGTGAGCAGGTGTTCGGTGGCAAACAGCTGACTCAGGAAATTCAGAACCGTTATGGTCTGTCTTTTGAAGAAGCCGGGCGTGCTAAAAAAACCCGTGCTTTGCCAGATGATTATGATATTGAAGTGCTAGAACCGTTTCTGGATGCCGTGGTGCAACAGGCAGCGCGGTCATTACAATTCTTCTTTTCATCGTCTCAGTTTAATGAGATTGATCATATTTTATTGGCCGGCGGGAATGCCAATATTCCAGGTCTGGCAAAATTATTACAACAAAAACTCGGTTACCGTGTCACGATCGCGAATCCATTTTTGCAAATGGGCTTTTCTCCTCAAATTGATATTAAAAAAATTGAAAATGACGCGTCATCACTCATGGTTGCATGTGGTTTGGCATTGAGGAGTTTTGATTAATGGCAAAGATTAACTTACTTCCTTGGCGTGATGAGCTAAGAATTAAAAGAAATAATGAATTCGTGGCAATCTGTGTGGGGGCGCTTTTCTTAGGACTGGCGGCGGCAGGTTCAACCTGGTTTTATTATGATCACAAGCTTCAGGATCAGGAACAGGCCAATCAGCTGATTCAAAGTACCAACCAGAATCTGGATGTGCAGTTAAAAGCGCTAGAAGGTTTGCAAGAGCAACGTAATGCCATTGTTGAGCGGATGAAGCTGATTCAGGGCTTGCAAACGCAACGTCCGATCGCGGTACATTTGATTGATGAAATTGTACGGGTGACACCAGCCAATATGTACATCACCAAGTTTCAGCGTACTGGCGATAAATTTAGCATCGAAGGTCGAGCCGAGAGTCCAAATACCGTAGCAGAATTACTGCGTAATCTGGAAGCTTCCTCCTGGTACCGAAATGCCTTTATGAATGCCTTTCTGGTGGCTGAAGAATCCAAAGAAAAGGCACCGAGCTCGATTATTCCACGTGTTGAAGAGTCTTATGGCAGCTTTACCGTGACTGTGGATCTGGATCAGATCGCTGAACCGGTACTGAATGAAGAACAGCAAGCAGCCAATACCACTCCGGGGGCATCATCATGAGTAATGAAAAATTCGATGAGTTCAGCCAGGATGCCGTGGCTGTACCTAAAAATAAAATGACAGTTGAGAAATTTTTTCAGCAATTCAATACCCTAGATCCTAATAATTATGGCAGCTGGCCTTTATCGGTCAAGATTAGCTGCTGGATTTTTATTGTTATCTTGGTATTTATGCTGATTTATTTTGCCCTGACCAGAAGTACGATTGAATCGATTTCACAAGCCAGTGCCCAGGAACAAAACCTGCTGAATGAGTTTCGTGAAAAGGAATCAAAATTACGTAATCTACAACAATATCAGATTCAGCTTCAGGAAATGGAAGCACGTTTTAACCAGCAATTAGAACAATTGCCGAAGGAAACTGAAATTCCGGGTCTGGTTGAGGATATTAACCTGAGCGGTGTCAATTCAGGTCTGAAGTTTAAAAATATCCGTCTGGAACCTGAAATTAAGCAAGAGTTCTTTATTGAACAGCCCATTGCGATTGAAGCGACTGGGGATTATCACGCTTTTGGTTCTTTTGTCAGCAGTATTGCAGGCTTGTCGCGTATTGTTACCTTGCATGATTTCACCATTACCGGTACTGAGAATAAAGAGAAAAAGTCTGAGATTCCGGTGATTGATTATGTGGTCAAGGCCAAAACCTATCGTTATGTGGGCAATGCCGAGGCTTCTTCAGCAGGTACGAGCACTACTCAGGGGGCGCAGTAATGAATAGGATTAAAATTACTTCAGTTTTAGCGCTTGGACTGGTATTGCTGGGATGTGATTCACGTATTGATGCAGTCAATCAGGAAATGGCCAATATTCGTAACCAGCCACCTTTGCCGATTGAACCTGCACCCGATTTTATGCCAGTTGAAACCTTCAACTATGCAGCACATCAGATCAAAAGTCCTTTTCTACCGAGTTCTCTGGCTGCCGAGCTAAAGATTATGGCAGGGAAACGGGTTTATCCAAATTTGTCACGTCAATTGCAACCACTGGAAAGTTATCCTCTGGAAACCTTGAGCATGAAAGGCAGCATGCGTAATCAGGCCGGACAGATTCTGGCTTTAATCCAGACACCGGATGGCGAGATTGAACGGATACAGCGTGGTAGCTATATGGGGCTTAATCATGGTCGTGTGAGTGGTATTACACCAACGCAGATCGATTTGATTGAGATTATTCCAGATGGCCGTGAAGGATATGTGGAGCGTCCGCGAAGTCTGGTTCTGATTGGGCCGGCACCATAAGTTTTAGGGAATAACAATGAATAAGAGTATTAAAGAATTTATTTTTGGGGATGCTAATACAATGAATCGTGTGTTTCGTCAGTTTTCAATGGGTGCTGTTGCGATTGCGGTGATGCAAGCAGCCAGCGCGCAGGTAGCCGTGACCAATATCGTAGCTATGCAGCTTCCTGGACAAGGAACTGAAATTCGGGTGATGTTCAATGGTTTGCCACCACAGCCACAAGCCTATCAATTAGAATCACCTTCGCGTCTAATTTTAGATTTTGACCAGGCCCAACAAAACTTAAAGCAAAGCAATATTCCGGTGGCAACACGTGAAGCCAGTTCGGTCGATGTGACTTCGGATGCACAACGTGCCCGTTTGACTGTTAATCTGGCAGATGCTGGTGCCTTTACTACGCGAGTTGAAGGGAATACCTTTATCCTGAAAATCAACTCAGCCACGCCAGTCGCGACAGCTCAACCGGTATTACAGCAGTCAGCTCAGGGAATTAGCAATATCAGTTTCCAGCGTGGGGCTCAAGGTGAAGGTCAGGTGGTGATTGACCTGGCAGGCAACAACACCCCGGTCGATGTACAGCAGCAGGGGACTAAAATCATTGTTCGAACCTTAGGCACGAAGATCCCGACGCATTTGACCCGTCGTCTGAATGTGAATGATTTTGCGACGCCTGTGTCGAGTGTGGATGCAGTGAATCAAAATGGATCAGGCGTGATTACGATCCAGTCCGGGGAAAGTTATGAATATATGGCTTATCAAACGGATAATAAGCTGACCATTAGTTTGAAACGTCCGGAAGCCAAGAGTCCGCTACGTCCGAAGACCGTGGCTTATAGCGGCAAGAAAATTTCACTCGATTTCCAGGATATTGAAGTACGTCGTGTACTACAGCTTTTGGCTGATTTTACCGATATCAATATGGTGGCAGCAGATAGTGTACAAGGCAATATTACCTTGCGCCTAAAAGAAGTGCCTTGGGATCAGGCACTGGATATTGTACTGAAAACCAAAAACCTGGATAAACGCCGTAATGGTAATGTGATCTGGATTGCACCAGTGACAGAACTGATTAAGGCAGAAGAGGAAGAGGCAAAAGCCTTGAAGCAGAGCGTTGCACTTGCCCCGATTCAGACTGAATATATGCAGCTGAGTTATGCTAAAGCTACAGATATTGAAAAACTGATCACTCAAAATAAAGGTGCATCTAGTTCGGGCGGTTCAAGTAACACCACGAATAATGATGATAAAGAAAGTTTATTAAGTTCACGTGGTTCAGTGTCTATTGATGCACGAACCAATACTATTATTGTGAATGATACCCAACCTTTTATCGATAAAATCCGGAATATGGTGGATCTGCTCGATGTACAGGTCAAGCAAGTAATGGTTGAGGCGCGTATTGTACGTGCCACCACTGACTTCACTAAAGAAATGGGGGTGAAGTGGGGGATTCTGTCACAAGGAATTACCAACAATAATAGCCTTCTGGTCGGTGGTAGCGATACGACATTGTGGGATCTCAGAGATCCGCAAGAAAGTGATTTGGGCGGATATACTTATGAAATTCAGCGTCCACAAAACCTGAATGTAGACTTGGGTGTCACCAGTCCGGGCGCCAGCCGTATTGCCTTTGGTTTGATTAGTCTCTCTGATTTTATGCTGGATCTTGAACTGTCTGCATTGCAAGCGGATGGCTATGGTGAAGTTATTTCAACACCAAAAGTACTCACAGCAGACAAGCAAAAAGCCACGGTTGCATCTGGTTCACAAATTCCGTACCAATCTGCTGAAGGTGGAGGGGCCAATGCTGTATCCACTACTGAGTTTATTGATGCGACTTTGAGTCTGGATGTCACGCCAAGTATTACTCCTGATGGGAAAGTGCAGATGGAGCTGAATATTACCAGTGACTCCCCAGGCAACCCAACGCCGACCGGACAATTGACTATTAATAAAAACCAGATCAATACCAATGTGCTGGTGGATAATGGTGAAACAGTGGTCCTGGGTGGGATTTTTGAGCAGGAAACCCGTAATGCACAAACCAAGGTGCCATTCCTGGGGGATATTCCTTATGTAGGGCGTTTATTCCGTAAAGATTTAAAATCGGATAACAAGCGTGAGTTGCTGATTTTCGTTACACCTCGAATTGTTAATGACAGTGTTTCAAGAAATCATTAATATATTTTGAATTTAACAAAACGAATAGGTGACTCCTTGCCAAGCAAAGAGTTTGAAACCCTACCAAATCTTTATTTGGTAGGGCCGATGGGGGCCGGTAAAACAACAGTAGGACGACATCTCGCAGAATTGTTAGGACGCGAATTTCTAGATAGTGATCATGAAATTGAACGTAAAACAGGTGCGACGATTCCCTGGATTTTTGAGAAAGAAGGGGAACAGGGTTTTCGTGACCGTGAAACTGCTGTAATTAATGAACTGACTTCACGCCCCCATTTAGTTTTAGCCACTGGCGGTGGTGCCATTACTCAGGTCTTGAATCGAGACTATCTGAAACAGCGTGGGATCGTCGTTTATCTCTATACGCCGGTTGAAATTCAACTGCAGCGTACCTATCGCGATAAAAACCGTCCACTCCTCCAAGTCGAAAATCCGGAACAAAAGTTACGTGATTTATTGGCAGTTCGTGACCCCTTGTATCGGGAAGTGGCACATCATATCATTGAGACCAATCAGGGTGCGGCACGAGATCTGGCGCAGCGGATTCTCAATCTCATTACTTCCAAGAACTAAGTACATTGAATAAAGTGGTTAATCAAACATGCAAACCTTATATGTAGAACTCGGAGAACGTCGTTACCCTATTTTTATCGGGAGCGATCTTGATCCACAGGCCTTATTGGCTCCCTATATTCATGGCAAGCAAGTGATGATTGTGAGCAATACCACGGTTGCGCCACTTTATTTGCAGCATTATCAAACTGCGATTGCAGCTTTAGACAAGCATGTTGCGACCTGTATTTTGCCCGATGGTGAAAAATATAAGGATAGCCAGCATCTGAATCTGATCTTTGATGCATTGCTTGAAGCTGGTTTTAACCGGGACTGTACGGTGCTTGCGCTCGGTGGTGGTGTGATTGGCGATATGGCCGGTTTTGCTTCGGCATGTTTCCAGCGTGGCGTGTACTTCATTCAGGTACCGACGACTTTACTGTCTCAAGTCGATTCCAGTGTCGGTGGAAAAACCGGGATTAATCATCCACTGGGTAAAAACATGATTGGTGCATTTCAGCAACCGCAAGTGGTGCTGGCCGATATGTCGCAACTTTCTACTTTACCCGATCGTGAACTTGCGGCCGGTTTGGCTGAAGTGATTAAATATGCGCTACTCGGTGATGAATCATTTCTGCTCTGGCTTGAAGAGAACATGGATGCTCTGGTCAGTCGTGATGAGAAACTACTGGCTGAGGCCGTTTATCGTTCCTGTGCGCACAAGGCCCGGATTGTCGCCAATGATGAAAAAGAGCAAGGGGAACGTGCTCTACTGAATCTGGGGCATACTTTTGGACATGCGATTGAATCTTATCTGGGGTATGGTGTCTGGCTACATGGTGAGGCTGTTGCAACAGGTATGGTCATGGCGGCAGATTTATCACAGCGTATGGGCTGGATTTCTCAGAGTGATCTGGAGCGTACAAAAAAAATCATTTCTCGTGCCAAACTTCCGATCGTTTGTCCTAAAATCCCTCTTGATGATTTCCTGGCATATATGGCCCATGACAAAAAAGTCTTGAATGGACAATTGCGTCTGGTGTTGTTGCAACAATTAGGCAAAGCTGTGATTACTCGGGATTTTGATCTTGAGCGAATGCAACAGGCAATTTTAGCGAATCAGGCATAGGTTTTAGTTTTTATGACAGCATTACACACTCCTTGGCAAAAGGTTCAGCACTATTTCTGGCTGGTCTGTGGTGTATGCTGTCTATTTGCAGCCTTGATCTTTTGGGCCATTACTGATTCAGATGCGGTAATTGAAGTGGAAAAAAAGCCAGAAACTAAAGTTCAATTACAAATTCAGCCGGAAAAAGTAGCGACAATGACCCATCTTGGTGCGCTTTTTGACGAGGTCAAACCCCTCGATTTGAATACCCGCACCATTGTAAATGCCAATCATGAGCCAGAATTTCGCGGCACCAAATTTGTTAATGAGGCGAAAAAACAGCATGCGATTGAATTATTTCGCGTCAGCAATGAAGCCATTCTCAAAAGCTTTCTTAAAAAACAGCCAGATCGTAAGCCTTTTATTTATCTAAGAATATCCGGTGAAAATCAGCCAGAACAATATGTGCTGCTGTATGGTCAGTATAAGACCGCCGCAGAAGCCAATCAGGCCTTATCTACATTGAATTTAAATTTGCCTGCTTCAGTGAAGCCTGAAGTGGTGCCAATACAGCAGTATGTCAGTCTGGTCAATAATCTGGGTTCAGAGGAGTTGGCAAGCAATCAAAAGCTGTATGAGATTCGCTTGAAAAACGTACCTTTACCGAAGGTAGATGAATCTGTACGACTCAGACAGCAAACTCAGGCTGAGGTTAAACCGCGTAGTTCGGATGCGACCACCAGTACCACAATTGTGCGTCGTGATGCCGCTGGAAATGTGCTCGATGTACAGAAATCCGAGAGCGCTGTAGAAGGTGCTCCGCAACCACAAAACAATAATAATCGACCGAACCAAGGGGGGAATTCCCGTCCTCAAAACAATGAGATTAGTGATCCTTTTAACTAATCCGTTCTAAAATAGCGCACCAAAAAAATGACCTAATTAGAAATGTGCGCTTTTGGTGCAAAAAATACACATTAAAAATAACCAGTATCCCTGTAATCCTTGTTAAAGCTTTGTCATCTGTATGGTTTTAATTTATGTGCTATTTATTGGCATGTAATTTGCTTTATTGGTGCATGGATTGAATTAATCTCCCTGTTTTAGCGCGAAAAATGATTCGATGACAACCTATGAATGTCATATTTATTCCTGATTTTTATGTTATTCATCAGCAAAATAAACTTTATTTTTTGATGAAAAGATTTTGCTCTAGCAAGACGGTCTTCGAAAGTCCATTCAACGCAGCGCAGAGAAGAATTTAGATTGTTTAACAGCCTATTGAGGCTTCGTGAAAGAAGGGTACGCTATGCACATGCCATCGCCTAATAATGTAGCTCCCGCTCAAGGTTTATACCAACCGGATGAGTTTAAAGATAACTGTGGTTTCGGT
>SMFC01000011.1_pt1 | contig 44103 bp, 57 predicted proteins | sample 2456331 | NCBI WGS metagenome assembly SMFC01 (sample SAMN10132608, study PRJNA489261) | soil metagenome | isolation source: day120 control-loamy sand soil ammended | place: USA
GAAGCCTCTGACTCTGGGTCAATTTGAGCACTCTGGAGTACGCGGGCCACTTCACTCTTAAGGTTTTTGTTGGCTTCTTTGAATTGAGAACCCCGCTTGACTAAAGCGAGTACAGTCTTAATGTCTTCATCGGTTGCGCCATCTTTTGAGGCTACCTTGATGGCTGTCCCCAAGTTAGGCAGTAGATAGTTGTGCAACATATCATTGTTCATCAACAAGCGGCGACCTGCCAGCTGCACATCCTTAGTCGATTCTGAAGTCTCACCTAGCATCGTCTTTGCTACGGTGTCATAGTTGGTATCGAACGGCGCTTCCCCACCACCCAGCTTCTCAGCTAGCCACTTCTGGGCATCAGCTTTTCGAGCTTCATTAGTCGAGATAAGACGTTTAACGCCACCTACCAGTTGGTTGATTGGGCTGTTCGGGTCATCGTTCCAGGCTTCTACTTGACGTGGAGTAAGCAACGGAGGAGGAGCCCCATCCTTATGCTGTACAAAAAGTCCATAATCATCTAGGGCTGCGTGAAGCGCATTTGGGTCGTCACTTTCCGCCGCTGCCTTGATATGGTTGAAGTACCCTTCGCTATCAAAGCTACTGGCATCCTGTGCCTTGCCCACTTGGTCGATGAAGGCGCTGTACCGTCTCGTTTTGTTCTTCAGGTCGGACACTTGCGCTGCCTCAGCTGCATCCCTAGTTTCACGCGCCGCGTTAGCCCGCTCCAAAATCTGCTTGTCGTTCAATCCTAGCCACGAGCCTAGACCTTGCTTCTCAATAGGAGCCCCATCAGCGGGAGGTGCCGTACCCGTCTTCTCTACCCGAGCCTCAATCTTCTTTTTGCTTGGAGGTAGAATCTCGGGGTCAAGTTCCCCTTCCTTTAATACACCATTCGCTGCCGATTCTGTACCTGTAGCTGCCTTCGGGAACAGCACATCCAACGCATCTTGACTTCCTGAAGCCTCGCCCATCCGATTCAGGACAGCCTCATTCAGCTTCTGCTCCTCAATGGCACTTTTCAACGCCGCCCCTTTTAAGCCGCCAACCCCCGCTTCTCCTAACAGCTTCAGACCTTTAAGTGCCGTAAAGATGCTGGCACCCATGGCATCGGTGTAGCCCATATCCAAGGCGTTCTTAAGACGTCCCGTTAATGGGGAATCGTCCGCGTTGTGACTTAGGAGAGATTCGCCTGGGACGTTCTCGTACCACAGTTTTGCGAGTCTGCCCACATCCACCCTTTGTCCCAATAAATTGATTTGGAGGTTAGGGGTGTTTGATAAGTCCTTCAGCATATCCGCTGTGTTACCTGAGACGGCAGGCTGGAGCCCTGCGAAGGAGCCCAATCCAGCGAGCATCGTAGATACAGACTTGCCCATCCGTTCCCCTGTTAATCCGAGCCTCGACAAGGCTTGGCCTGCTACCCCAGGAACTTCAATTCCACCCAACTTAGAAGCCAATCCTAATCCATTTAAAAACTCTTCTCCATAGAGGGTACCCACGATAAACGGTGTCGCTGTGGCTACGATGTTCTCTACTGCGTTATCGGGCTTCGGCACGCCGAGCATCTCTGCGATGTTGGGGATCGATTCATCTATTTGCTGTTCCACATCATCTCTGTGGGCAAAGACGCCTTGTACTGTGTTGTCATCCTGATTGAAGATGTGCTTACGAATCAAGCCCTCGATAGCGTCCCCCGGTGCGGAGGTAGCAGCGCCCAACTCATTAGTCGTACGTACCCCTTCCTGAAGCCCCTGCCCTAAACCATAAACAGCAGATTGACCTACGCCGTAGATGCTATTGACGAGACCCATTGGGTCGTGCATCAGGTTCTCAGCACCTTTACGAATCGGCTCCAACAGGTCAGTATTAGTAGGTACCGGCTGTTTCGCCACATCCTCAAGACTAGGTAGCCCATTCTGAACGCGCTCCATATTGTCCGAATCAATGATGTCATCAAACGGTGTAGCCTCAACCGGCTTCGGGCCACCCGCATCATTCATCATATCCCCTTCAAGGGTTGGGTCGTTGGGTGTCATCGTCCCGTGCCTCCTGTGGCGTGTTCACTCTGGTACTTCTGCTGTAATTGCTGGATGGTGCTCGGCTTAAGATTCTTGATAATCAGCTGGATTTGAGCTGTGGTGCTCATTGGATACTTGGCTCTAAGATTCGTAGATACCCATCCGTAGAACGGGCTTGTCGGGTCTAGGGCATCGGTACGCGCCTTCGCTGCTGTCTTCACCACTGTAGGGATGTGTGTCGCCTGTGACTGGGGCGCCGCTGCTTGAGACTTCGGTGCTGCTGGACGCGCCGTTGGTTGAGGAGCCACCTGCTGCATCTCTGGGGCACCCAATCTGATTCGATTCAAGTCCCCTACTGGGTCAGGGTTAACGTTACGCACCACGGCCTTGGTGATACCGTCCCGCAATGCATCCTTATTACTCAGAAGGAACTGGTCAACGATTTGGTCCAGTACCCGATTGGACGACTCTGGGTCATTCACGTCGTTCTGCTTCGCTGCTAGATACTGGCCCCATAGAGGGGACTTCTCAGCCCAAGTAACCGCCATACCGGATAATCTTTGAGCCACCTTCTTAGGGACATCGGTGGGCTTCCAGAAAGTAGAACCATTAATGGTATGGGAGTAGCCGTCGCCGTCCCACAAGATATGCATCCTGTCAGCCAGCGTATTGGTTAAACGGGACACTCCGGCGCTACTTATCGGCGATGCTGCTTCCTTCTGGTCGTACTGAGACTTCAGCTTGATAAGCTCCTGGAATTCGGCGGCGTTGATTTCGCCACTTTGGAGACGACTCGGGAGGGAGTTGAAGTACTGCTGTCTTTCGGCGGGTGTCTGATTATTCAGGACTTGCATTGCTGCTGCGGTGAAGGATATCTTCGACTCTTCACTGTGGCTCATATTCCCTGACATATTTTCCCAAGGGCTTGAAAGGGTAGGAATCGCACTGGCATCCATCCCCAGCTCATTTGCCTTGTTGATTTTCGCCACGTTGGTGGGTAGCGTCAGGCTTCCATCACTATTCTTTGTGGCGGCGTTAATCATCCACTGAGTGAACTGGAGCTTGGCATCATTCTGCTGTGCCGTATATTGTTCATTCTGAGCTTGTGCTGTCTGAGTTGCTGTCCCATATACGTAGCTACTGAGCTCTTTGAATTGGTCCGGGAAGACGGTACGCAACTTGTTACCTGCAAAGACGGCAAGCTTCGAATCACCAAAAGAGGAAATCATTCGGGAAGCTGCTGCGGTATTGATGCGTCCCGTATTTGGGTCAGTGACAGCAGATAAAATCTCGGAACCTGCTGAGGAGATTAAGGATTTTGCTGTTTCAGGGGTTAAGGAGTTACTGAGTTTAAGTTTATTAAGGGCATTATTGAAGGCTGGTCCAATATCATCCCCCATCCGAATGCCACTCGTGAACGCATCCGTCACGTCACCCTGAAGCTTCATCTTGAACTGAGCGTTGTATGCCGTCTCTTGACGCTTCACATCATCCGCTGCCAGCTGCTGAGCCGGTTCTAGGAAGTACTTGACAACTGCCTCGTTCCTGACCCCAGATAGCTTGCTGTAGAATTGACCCATAAAGTCTGAGTCTTCCATAAACGGGACCGCGTTCGGATTATCAATCCCACGCTTCATCGCCGCTTCCCGCAACTGTGTGAAGACATTCTGAGCTGCTGCTATCCCCGAGCCCAACTGAGCGGATGGGGACTTATACAGAGGAATCTTCCCTGCCTTGACAAGGGTATCGTAGTCCTGCCCCGTGCGAGATAAGATGAGGGCTGTGTCGGCTTGACCTTTAGCTTGCTCGGCTTCGTTAACTGCCTGCTGCTTAAGGGCTGCTCGTTGCTGGAATTGGTTCGCTAATGCCCCGAAGTTGATGTTCCCCAACGTCCGTGCCAGTTCTAACGCCCCGTTATTTGGTTCGTACTTCGTGCCATCATTAGCAGGCACTACTAAGGGAACGTTGGTGGGTACCGGTAACGCTGGACTACCTTCCACGGGAGTTCCATCTGGATTGATTCGAGTAGCGTTTTGGGGAACGCCTGCGCCCATTGATGTTCCGTTACTAGACATTAGTCACGCTCCGTTATGCAAATGAGGCGTCAAAGCCGCCAGATTCTGCTGAACCGCCCGCTGAATCGCCACCACTACTCGAGCCACCTGGGAAGAAGCCTCCAGAGGATGGCCCTTTAGAAGTGTTGTATGCACCTATCCCGGTTACTGCTCCCTGTAGCCCCGCTGCTAGGAAGTTACCAAAGCCCATCTTCTGCATATAAGGCTTCATAGGCACCGCTTGGTTGCTGGTACTATTGGCTTGTAATGCCGAGTTCATCATGTCGTAGAAGTAGTTTTGGTCGAGTTGTTGGTTATAGGTGTTAAGGTTGGTAGCTTGATTCCCTATCATTGCTTGGTAGTTCTGACTGATAAGGTTCAAAGGCATTCCCATCATCCCACTCGTACCGGCTGAGGCTCTTGCTGTTGCCTGTGCTCTCTGATTCTGGAGGATATCTGCCCGAGTCTTATCAGCGGCACTCTCCGAGTTACGCATCCGCTCCATCCGATTCCGTGCATCCGTTTCCTGCTGTTGCGCAATTGCGGCCCTATTGACCGACTCTGCATACTTTGACTGTTGGTTGTACTGGTATGCAGATGCTTTATTCTGAGCGCTCATCTGAAGCCCTTGAGATACCATACTACTTGCCGCCGAAACAGCAGCCATTACTAACGGCACCGCTAATGCGAAGCACATCTCAATGTCCCTCCCGAAAGTCAATATTGAGGGTAACAATCTTGTAGTCCAATTTGGTGAAGGGGTCGTTTGTGATGGACACTTTCACATCCGGCCACTTGGATAAGTAACGCCACATATTCAACGTCTGCTTATTTGAAGCTTTCACATGACACGCTGCCACATCTATCCGTGCAAAGGCCATATCCATTACGATTTGGCTGAAGATATCGTGAATGACCTCATAGCGGTCTCTACTATCCAACAGCTGCTCACCACGCTTCGTCGCAAAGCCACACAAAGTAGCGACACCGTCCAATACGTGTCCCCTTTTTAAAGTAGCTACAAACAGCGGATAATTGTCATACGAGTCAGAGACCACGTAGGATTGAGTTTCCTTCGAGCCTAGTCCGGTGAAGCAACAAAGCATTGTCCCGAATTCACGGATAATCTGGCTATCTGTGTATTGAAGTACCTTAGCTGCGTCCAGGAACTCTTCTAAGTCGATATCCCGAAGCTCAGCAGGTTTCAACTGCACGATTCTTTCAATAAGCCCCGGTGTTGGAGCTCCGCACGTCACGCTTGTCATATTGTCTCGCATCGTTAAGCCCCCGCCGTATAGGAGGAAGCCAACCACTGTACCGTATCTATAAAGTAGGGGAGGTGAGAATCACTTGAAATCTTCACGTACATCTCGTCGCTTGAGACGTCCAGCCCATCCACTAATAGGCTACCCGTGAAAGTAGTAGAGTTATCATCAAGTATAGCATTCTCATTGTCCAGCTGCAAGCCTCCGATAAATTCCCGAACGCTAATCACTCGACCTGTTACTTTACTAATGACTTCAACCTTAAAGTACTGGCTGTTGAAGAACCCTATTACAAGTCTCGAAATATTGAGCTCTGTGAAAAGATTTGCTGTTCGAGCCCCTGTGCTTGGATTAACTGTTTTGTCACTAATTGGATTTGGAATAAAGTACCTTGAGTATCCGTACCCTGCATAGATAGTACGCCCGCTTAAATCGCCACGCATCACAAGTGTCGTATCAGTATCAGACGCAATCGTGAGGTCTTCCCCTATGGCGTACCGTGCCTCACCAACAGCAAGAGACGTAATTACCGCTCGCTTATCGCCCGAGGTTAGCGCATAGGGAAGGGTAAAGGTTGTAAGGTCTGTGGTGGAGTTGTAGCTTCCTGTAGCACTCATGCGATGGTCCAGGTAGCATTTGCGAGGCCAGTTTGTATCCGAGGCCCCCACTGAGGTGTCAATCTTACCAACGTAGAACTTGCCGCTTGGTCCCGTATATGTAACGTACAGGTAAGGGCCGTCGAACGCTACGTCCAATATAGCGAAGTCTGGGACGCTACTGAAGTCCCAAGTTACGACCCCCTGCTGTATGAGCCGTGCTTCCTTTTTGCTGTAGGTCATCAGGTACAGCTTCTGGCGTTCATCCGTGCTGAACATTACGAGAATGTCCTTCTCACGGCCCACGACCCGCTTCACGTTCTTAGGGATGTAGCGACCTAGGTAGTCAGCGGTAATGCTCTCAGCCGAGCGTAACGATGTCACGGGGTCAATTTGATAGGAGCTGATATTGCTGAAGTCCCCACTCTCGGTTATAAAAAACAAATCACTACCACTTAATATAGGAGCAGCCACGGGACTTATCCCCGACACTGTGGGAGTCGATACGTTCAGGTTCGTTAAAGCGTACTTGTTGCCGTAGTTGACGACTCCATCCGCCCTGTCCCCGAACAGAATCAGCTCCTCATTCCACGCTACGGGCCAATAAACCTTGTTGACCTGCTGCGAAGGGACGGTGCCAAATACTGGGTCGTCATCGAGCTGCGTTGAGGTAGTAGCCCGAAAGAACTCATAGTAGTTTTCTTCCCCTACGCGGCTACTGATAAACTGGGAACCCGCTACGAAGCCCAGGCGGTTGCCTAACAGGAAGGCGCTCTGTACTGTTTGACCCACGAAGATAGGGTCGGGGTTGGTTGCTGCGTCTCCTACGTTACGGGTGCCCCAGGTGATTGTGGTCCAATCGAACTGGCCTGAAGCATTCCTCGTCAAAATGTGAGGTGCTGTGGTTCCATCAATCGTATAGGCGATGCCCGGTGCAAGTGTCTCTACCCACGTACCGCTCCCACCTGTACCATCGTCCGCTACGAATTTATAGTACTGGTCGTCTGCTGTGTTATTATCTTGTGCCGTGGCTGTAGTGCTTGCCCCCGTGACCTTTGCAATGTAGCCATTCGGCGCGTAGGGTGTCAAATCGTTCTGCTTAATCACGGAGCCCATAAATGCGCGGATTGCGGTTGCTGCTCTATTATCGCTCACCTTGACGCTAGTAAGAGTTGACTTGCTGATATGGACTACGTTACCGTATTGGGTCAGAGTCGTTCCGGCGGGCCACGAAGCATCTGCTGCTAGTTTCGTCACGAGGTCTGCGGCCACGGCGTTGACATCTGCACCGGTTGGGGCCTTGGTGATAGAGGTTGCCCCGAAGTTGACGGTGACGCTGTACGTTGCCCCACTCACGTAGTCCTTGATATGTACCAAAGCTTCTGAGGTACGCGTCGCACTCAAGCTACTTGACATCGATACCGTAGTTGAACGGTTCACTACAAACGTGACGTCCTTATAAGTAAGGCAGAAGAACCCGGTCTCGGGGCTCGTGTTGAACAGATACAGGTCTGAGGTAACGTAGAACGTACCGCTGCCTGCGCTGCTAAAGGTAATGGTATTCGTTGCCGCTGTGGCGTCGGTTGAAGTTGGATGAAGCGTGAAGTTGTCCGCATCAACTTTGTGCACGTACATTGTGCTGCTCATCGAGCCGCTACTGCGAGTGGGCAGAGTATTGGTTGGGTCGGTGAACCACCGTACCGCATCCCCCGTGCTCAAGCCGTGTGCTGTAGAATTGATGTTGCCTGTGGCTATGGTGATATTGGCATTTGTAAAGGATGACTTTTGGGTATTGATATTGACCGTCTTCTGGGTGCCGGTAGCCTTATCGTAGGCAAAGATTCGCCCCACACCATCAAAGAAGATATCGTATGATTCACTACTATCCCGAACGTAACTGTGGGTATGGGGATATCCGTTGGTTGCGATATCAAGATTCGTGTCCAGACTCGCAAGCTGTGACGTCACCTCCAGAGGCGGACGCATTCCCATCTGATGGAACGTGGTGGGATACGTGTTGATAGCCTCGTCCTGTTGGGAGTCGGAGCGTACTCGGGCTGGCTGCTGCGAGACGCCGTTTGTGAGGTTGCTGTATAGCCCTTGCTGAGACCACGTTGGTTGCTTACCCATTGCTCCCGCCCTCCGCTACCACGTGAAGAGGCGCCGGTACGTAACGTTCGATACGGTACCGATTTCCTGTCCCTTTTGTGTATTCCTTCGCCGCGTCAAGTGTCTTGAAAGCAAGTCTCCCAACCATCGTGCCCTTCTTGGCAAAGACTATGACGTACAGCACATTAAGACTCATCTACAGGAACCCCCGATTGTAAGGAGGCTTCCTGCGGTTCAATGCGTTATCAAGCGCCCGTCCGCCACTTAACGTGTTGTCGAACTTATTAGCTGCCATCAACGCCTCTTCAAAACGCTGCTGTTCCACCTGAAGCCTCGTGGGCGAGAAGTGCGAACTGCCACCTGCTAACTCTTGACGCGCATACGCTACAGCGAGCATCTGGAATACGACGGGCAAATCCTCAAACTCCCAAACCAATTTTCCACAATACCAAACGGTCTTTGATGTCCCGAGATTGTAGGTGTGGTTGTAGGTGTCGTATAACTTGCCCGTGACAGGTCTTAACCACGAGGGCTCCACTGCGGCATCGGTGGTAAGTATCGTAATAAAGCCAAGATTCGTAGGGAGGGTGACTTCCCCGTTATTGTCGCTTATGAGTGTCCCGTTATCTATAGAGTTGTAGAACCATTTGAAATTGGTCTGGATATGGACAACAGCTAAATCAAGCTCATTATTGGCAGCTACGGCTTGAGGTAGCGTATCTAGCTCACCTACTGTTGCGATACGTTCGCCGCTCTTGATTTGAATAATCTTATTGACTGCATCGAGTCTGGAAATCTGTTTCAAGTCGCTTCGCTCCTGTCGCTTCGTGCCGAAGCTCCGGCGTAGTGTGAAAGGTACCGAGCATTTATTCTCGACTCGGTGGAGAGTGCGCACTTTATGGGAGGGTTTTCGTCCCAATGGGTCGCCGCAGCCCGATCCTAATTACAGAGTCGAATCTTGCAATTCAACAGCTGCTTCTGGACGAACCACACAGTGACCCGTGATTAGCGAAGCCAAGTGAAGCTCCGAGAAAGCACGTTGGTCTTGTACGGTGCGTACATTGATGGGGCTCGAAGGCTGACGGTTGCTAGTGATGCCCTCGTTACCTTTGCCGCCCATAGACAGCTCAGCCTGAGGAATCAAAGTAGCAGTAGCTTCCCGCTGGAACGCCACACCGATACTTTGGGTGAAGTCACCTGTGTAGGTGTTACGTTGTCCCGTGGTAGCGGAGGAGATGTTGGTCGTAGGCATGTGGCTAGACTTGAAGATTTCAAATCCGGCTACTTGCGGCAGACGTACCATACCCACCATCGAACCATCGTTGCCCAGCTCACGGTTGTGGAGATACAACAGCTGCGAGGCTAACAGGTTGAAACGGGTTGGGGACAATGCCAAGAAACGGTCCAACTCATCGATGAAGTTGTTATCCATCTGGGTCTTAGCGGCCCAAATCAACGCCATCAAAGCGGTAGCAGAGTTACCTGCACCGGCACCAACCACAGCGCCACCCGTAGGGCCACCAGATACGGTAGCGGAAGCACGAGCTGCTAACAGTGCCATAATAGCGGACTGCTCTTCATCGGTCTTAGCGATAGCCACACCAATGGCCCGTTTACGCCCCGGCAAGAAATCGATGGTAGAGCGTTGTTTCGCGTCATACTCATCAACTGCGATGTGGGCAATCAGACGGTCATCCAGGTAGCCGTAGCGAACGTTTGCGTTACCGGCATCAGTCTCACCCAGGATAACGGTACCCGGAGTGTGATAAGCTGCGGCCACGGTTCCGTAAGCCGGGATACGAGTACCATAGCCTTCTACGGTAATCGGGGTAGAACGAGGCATAAAGTTGGAGCGAGCAACGAACGCCAGCTTAACCTCCTGCTCTGTATCCAGTTGGTTTAGTGCCATCTGGTCAGTGAAGGTAGTCTGTGCTTGGTTCGCCGCGCCTCCGTATACTGTATTATAAACAGTCACGTGTCACGGTTCCTTCAATTGTGCACAGCGAAGCTATACCCCCTACGGTACAAGCCTCACCGGCTGTTACTTGTTACTAGATTCCCCGAGTCTTCAGAATGGCACGTGCGCGGGACACCTTTGCAGGGTCGGCTGTGCTGGACTGAGCTAGTGAGGCCAGGGCTTGGCTGCTGTATTGACTCATCTCACGCATGAGCGAATCTTCAACCTGTGCCGCTGGAGGGTTCTCGGGTGCTGCCTCAACTTTAACGGGTTGAGCTTCCGCTGCCCTTTGACTGGAAGCCAAGTGGGCAAGTGTCTTTGGTTTAGTGCCGGGGATAGAGTCTTTGAACGCCTTCATCTCTTGAAGGATGGTCATACGCAGCCCGTTATCGTTGTATTTCTCTGCAACTTTCCAGGCGCTGTCCCATTCCTGTTTCTGAGCATCCGAGGCGTTACTCGATACAAATTCCATCAGAGGTTGCAACCCTACACCCAGTTCCGCTTCTGCATCGGCAATCGAGGTGTCGGCGGCTTTTTGGGCGAGGTACTGTTCGCGCTGCAACGAGATACCGTAACGCACCACATCGGCACTCAACCCTGAGACTTCAGACATCCACTCAATGTCCGCTTTCTCGAACTTCTCGTCTGCTGCGAACTTGGTGGTCAAGGCATCAAAGCGTTCAGCGTCTGCCCCACGAAGCTTATCGGCGAGACCTACGATAAAGGCATCCTCATCGTCACCTTCATCACTTGACTCGTCTTCTTCAGCTTCGCCTTCTTCACTGGGAGACTCTTCTTCCTCATCCGCATCCAAAGTATCCGAATCTGCATCCTCTACAATGGACGTAGACTGTTCCGCTTCTGTGTCGGACGATGATTCGGGCCGGGCCGTTGCATTGGTAGCACCTTGCTCCCCCAATACTGCTTCATCCTTTAAAGCTTCGTTGTTGTTTTCTTCAATAGTCACGTCAAGGTCTCCTATTAGCTACGGCCAAATTGGAAGGCACGCATCCAATCGACGCTCATCGTTTTCACTGCTGCTTCGCCGGTCAGGAAGTTAATACTCGGCTTAATCTCGGTGTCGGGAATATTGGACACGTCAATCGTTCCGTATTCCGTACCGTTCACGTAATAGAACAACTTACCGGCTGTCTTGTCGTATAGGAATTCGAGAATCACGTACGTATCGGCAACCATCGTGCAGATGTTGGAGACGCTTGTGGTATTGGTCTTTTTCATCTCGAACGTAACACCGGTCTCGCCATCAATTTTACGGAAGCCGATTCGTTTCCCAAGGTTCGTTAAGATGGCGGTATCGGTGACACTTAGACCCACAAAGAAGTCACTCTGGGTTGCGTCACTAATCTTGAAACGAACACCAAAATAAAAACTGTTGTTATCGACCCGGAAGCACTCACCGTTTAATTGGGCGTTCAGACCGTCGTTCTCAGCTGCATCAGTGGTAAACAACAGCACACCACCTGAAGCATCATCCTTGGTCAAGGTTGATTCGCCTGCGCCCGCTTCAACAAGAGTCGTGGTCCAGCCGGTGATGTTGTCGCCCGTAACGGGTGTGGATACGAAGTCATCGTTATATTTAACGACGTCCTTACCAAACGCTTCGATAATCCGCTGGCTGTAGGTGTCGGTAATCAGTTCCGCGTCAAATCGAGTAATACGTGAAATTGTCATTTTATGCTTTACCCTTCTTCGGTTTCGCTACATTCTTTGCTGCGGGTTTCTTACCCTTCGGTTTCGCTACATTCTTTGCTGCGGGTTTCTTACCCTTCGGTTTCGCCACAGCTGCTTGGATACGCTTCGCCACTTCCGGGTCGCTCTCACAAGCCGTTAGAACGCGGCGTACAGCTTCCTCTTGATAGAATGCCAGCACTTCAGCATCCGTCATTAAGACCCGGCTCTTGTGCTGTACCTGCATCTCGATAAGTTGCTGCTTATCCTTCGGGTCTGGGATGGAAACGTTGATGGTATTCCACACTTCTCTTGAGGGATGATTGATTTCGATTTGGTCCAAGAGACCCATTTCTTTTGCTGCGCTGGTAACTTCGCACTTTTCCCACACGACCCCTTGTCCGGCTGTGGAAGCTTTCAAGTTACTCTCCAGCTGTTTCCTTAAGTCCATATCTGTTACTTATCCTCGTGGTTGTTTAGAAAGTCTCTGATTTCGTCGTAGGCTAGACGCATCCCTAACCGAACACCCATCTCATACGAATCGCTTGCGTTACCGCACTCTCCGGCGTTCATGTATTGAGTCTCGTGCTCTTCGTCAGAGACAGGTTCGTAGTCCTTCAACTGCTCTTTAATGCACTCAATAAGCTGTTTTGGGTTCACGTTTATCTCCTACGTTGATGGTTGATTGTTTTGGGGCACCACTTTGTTGCATCGCTTGAGACGCACCGCCTTGCTGCGCTGCTTGGGCTATCATCTGAGCCACCATCCCAGGGGCATGTGGTCCCATTTGACGCACCATCTTAATCAGCTGCCCCACGCCTAACTGCTCTGCCTGTTGTTCACTTGTCAGGAGCTTATCGGTCGTGTCAAGCTTCATCTTCTGGGCGTACCACTGCATCGTTGCATCTCGGCTGAAGCTACTACCGCCTGCTGCATCCATCTGTGCCAGCTGAGCGTCACGTGCCAAGAGCTGGTCCATCTTCGAGACTTCATTCTGCGCTTCCATTGCCTGCAACCCTGCTGTTAAGCTCAACGTGTAAGAGGCTTCATCAATAGGTCGTATCAACTGTGCCTCAGTGGCGAGCTGGAATTGACGCCTCGCGTGCCGTTGCTGGAACGTGCGTTCAAGCTGCTTATAGGTAGCCCCAAAGAGCTTCTGCAACCCGTCACTTAACCTCTGAATCTCTTCAGCGGTGACACGCTCTCCGGGACGCTGAACTGCAAAGTCCATCCCGAACATCATCATCAACTGTCGTTCCTTCTTATCGTGCCACGCTAGGCACTGTTGAAGGTTCTGTGCGATGGGGGCTGCGATGAATTCGAGTCTCGCTTTCGCATCCGAGGTAGGAACAACAGCTAGACCCACAGCCTCTCTTAGTTCCTGTGTCGTTAGTCGAGCCCCAGGAGGAAGCCCCAGAAGACACTTAGCGGCTGCTGCTATCATCCCCTCGATGCTAAGACTGAGGTTTTCGTAGGAATTACAGTCCCCTTTATTGAAAGTCAACCAACCGATTGGATATGGGTCAACTTCATTCATAAACATAAAGGGTAGCGGAATCAGCACGGGGGCCGTGGTCGGGACCGTGAAGCTCAATTCGTCGATTGGGACGCCTTCAATCTCAGTGTTGATTTTAAGGGTTGTGGGGTTGATTCGGACTTGCTGCGTATATACTGTAACGAACTGCTCAGTTGGGCGGAGCATCTCTAGTCCGTAGATTTTACCCACCAACTTACGCTGAACAGTCTCGGACAAGCTGACCAAAGGCATCCTATCCACCACCACAACTTCCACTGCATCGTGGCTTGAATCAAATACCACCACACTATTCTGAATTGTATAGGTCTTTGCCTCTCCCATTGTGAGGTGTCCAAACACTCCGAGACCGGAGATAAGGCTATGGAAGATGGTGCGAGCGAGGACTTCCTGATGGTTACTGGAGGCTGTATGCCGTTTAACGATGATATCATCACGTAACAGTTCCCCATTTACTTGCTCACTGATAGGGACGAAATCGGGCGGGTCTCCTGCTTGTCCCATTTGTTGAGATGCAAGCTGTCTGAGACCTTCCATCTGTTTCAATTGGGAGACGATACTTTCCTCAACGCTACGGCTGAAATAGTCCCCATCCGCTGGCAAGATAACGTTAGCCATTGTCCAGCTCAATAAGAGGACGCCCTTCGATATAAGGGACTGATTCGATGGTTCAAACTTCTCAAGTCCAAAGAGGACACCTGTGGAAGGTACCGGGTCAGTGATGTTCCCTTCGTACATTCCTGGGACAACCAATTCGGCCATATCTTTGGCTTCATCGATAAAGGGTTGCCGCATTGAGTACAGCATCTGGAAGCGATTACGCAGCAATCCCACCGGGTTACTTTTCGCTGCGTCCTTAGCTACATCAACAGCATCTGTAATTCGCTGCTTGACGTCCTTTCGCTTTGCATCTAACATATCCATAGACGGGCTCCTACTAGCTCATGTCTGTATTTGCGCCCGGCTCATCGGGTGACGCTGAGGAAGCCCCAGGCATCAGCTGGATTTGAAATAAGGATAGATTTGCATTCGGGTTCTGTGTGCGTTTCTTATTAGCCGTCACGTCCGCCTGTTCCGAACCTGACTCTATCTTCGGAGTCTGGTCGCCAATAGGGGTTACGGTTTGAGGGATGGGTGCCATCTGCATCTTAGGTGCGTGCATCTTGGGCTTCTTTCCAAAACACATAGTCGCTGCGCTCCTTTGGTAAGTTACGTTGTAAAGCCTCGTTTAGTTGTCCCAGTAGGTGAGAACTAGGATGCGAGTAAGGATTAAGACTATCGATATCAATAATGCCGCTGCGGTATCAGGCATCTTATCTATCCAACATCTTTATTTCTTCTGGGGATAGGGCTCCGGCGGCTTCTCTCACAATAGCCCAATTCCTGCCCCGGTTAATATGCAGGTGTCCAGCCCTAGCCAGTTCCAGTATTCCACTGGTAGAGGGCGTGGGGGTGGAGAGGATCTTTGCCAGTACGGAATAAGCCTCAAAAATATGCTTAGCGTGGTCATGGTTCCAAAACATGGGAACCATATCACCGTCTATTTCTTTCATTGGGGCGAATATCTCTTGCGCCTTAATCATGGCCTCCCTATACCGCTTAACCTCAGCTTCTAGTTGTAGGATTCTTTCTGATTGGTTCATGCTGATTCGTCCCCTCCGCCGTCTTCCTCCGTGTCGTCATCCGGTGCTTTCAATTCGGCACCGAACGCACGAAGCAGTTGACTACGGGTCATCCCTTGATTGAGATATCCCACGACCCCTTCGACCGCCGTGGCGTCTCCAAAGACCCTTGTGATGACGCTTCGTAACCCGCAGGCCATATCCGCAAGTACGACCCAGAAATCGAGGAATGATTCATAGGTGACGTTCAACTGCGAGCTCAGCGTGTCACTGACGCCACTCTTCGAACGGTGCCTCGGGTTAATCAGCTCCAATAGAATCGTGAGGCGAGCATCTGTTTCGTCCGCTTGTTCTGCTACTATATTCCAGGCGTCCGTCAGCTTCTCGATGATGGTTGGGTTCGATTTACGCTTCAACCGAAGTAGTCCCTCAATAGCGCTACTGGGAGAGAGTCGTCTGCCTCTTGCTGTCACTACGGATGCAATCATAAGACTAGTAATCCCTACAACCACTGTCTCATCATTCTTCGCTATGAGCTTGTGGACGCGGGCAGCTTTGGAGTAGCCTTCTTCACCCCAGTCGAAGTCATAGTATTCACTCACGGAGTTGCTCTCCTGTAGCTGCTGATGAAGCTTCCCTTGCTATCCCACGTCACTTCCATATAGCGCATTGTCCCGTTGCTGTTGTTCGCTACCATATAAGGTGCTGTCCAAAGAAACTCGCAATCATTTGTCCCACCGCTGGGCTTCTTCACGTTCACAAATAGAACGCTCCACGGACTGATTCCAAGCATCGCCAGCTCGGGTACTTTCCGCAAATCGTCGATGATAATAACATCTGCTTTCGAAGCTTCAATCCGCTTCTTCAAAATCGAGGCATAGAATGCTGGGTCAAGTGCGTGCAGACAATGTAATCCGTCGCATAGGAATGAGATGATTGGGTCACTGAAGCGAAGATGCTCAGCATTGGGGAATTGTTTACGGACAACGGTCTCTAAGTACGTAGTCTTACCGCTTCCAGGCCCCGTCGTGGAGAAGATGGCGATGATTTTTTTGGTCATTTCACGCTTGCCTATTCAGTGTAGCATATACCGATGAGATGTTCAATACACTTTATGATATTTTAAAAACTCGGTTCTCCAGGTATCATTCGGGTCTAGCTGCTCAATGTATTCGATTAACCACGGCTCACGAACACCGTTTTTAATGAAGTTTAAAGCGCACCGAATCTGCTCCCCGTGACATTTCCAGCCCCAGCCCTTGGGTGGATATTCCCCTGAAGCCCGCAGCCCGTCGAAATAAGCGTCACTCATCTATTGGTATCCTTCTGTTAAAGTTTCATCTGTGTAAATTTATGGGTATGCTCCGGGTCATAATAGGGCAGGAAGTATTCCATCCGCTCCTTACGAAGCTTCCAAACACGACCCATTCCTATGCCCCTTCTCGGCGTCTCACCTGCCCACGTTAATGCCGCAAGGTCGAGACATGTACGGAACTGGGACCATAAATCGAGTCGCTGTCCCCGGATGCGTCCCTTTTTTGCTTCCAAATCCAGGAACTGTTTCTCGCGAAGCTTTACACACTTCTTCAACAGCAGATACGCTTGACGTACCGTCAACCCTTTCAGTTCGCACAGTTGCAACATCTTGGCTGCTTTGGAGATGCCGATGTAATCGACCCCTTTGTAAGCATCGACCCTGTCCCCTGCTAAGGCTTGGAAGAAGAGGAAGCTAAGTGCTTGTACTGGGGTAGTCGTATAAAGCCTAGCCGAATCATTCTGGGACATATGAATGAAGGTTCCGGGCACGGTGAAGAAGTCTTTGTCGAAGCTCAATATCGCCGCCCCTGCATCGCCACTCGCCTCAGCTGCTAACCAATCATCAGCTTCTAGTCCATCCGTAGTCACGTGGAAGATTGGAAGGGAAGCCATATACTCACGCAGCCCTTTATAGTCTGTTGGCTTACGTCCGCGCCCCTGCTTGTACGTGACGTCGATAAGCTCCTTCCTCCAACACGTTGCATCCCCCGTGATTACGAGCATACATTTGATGCTGTCGGGTGTGGTCGAGGTGAAGTGCCGGATGCGGTTATCCAAGAGACGTTTCGCCAGCGGCAAATCCCCACAGATATCCACTTGACCATCGGGCCATTCGATACGCTCCTCAACGGCGAAGCCTAACGTATAGACGAGGATGTCGCCGTCTATCAGGAGGCGCTTAAGGTGGGGCGCTTTGGTAAGCTTCGTTAAGTTGACCCGTAGTCTACTCATACGTCGAATCCACGTTTCTTAGCTACATAAACCGTTTCTACAGTCGCCACCCCTTCCAGCTCCAGGAAGTTCGTGTCGTTAAAGGTATGGACCTCTCGATGGCAATTGGCACAAAGGAGGTGACACTTCGAAGCCTCAGCTCTGAGCACTTTTATGCTTCTTCCGAAGACGCTGCGGTCAAGGCTAAAAGCTTTATTCCTCGGGTCTCGGTGATGGAAATCATAGATATAGGGATGAAATGTCTCGTAACATCTTTCACATTTTCCACCTGCTTCAGCCAAGAGCACCAGCTGGTTCGCTGTTCGTTTTCGCTTCTGGGAGACGCTTCGGATGATCCGTCCCAACAGCTGATTGGCATCAGTGGGTGTCCCTCCAGCTACTTCCAGAGGCTGCGCTTCCAACGAGGGGGACGTTGAGCCCAAGGATGATTCCAGCTTCTTTAATTGACTCAGCAGCCAGTCTTCCGGCAAGTTCACTCGGTCGTTCCTCCCTGGGCCATCCACAGATGGCATCGTTTACTTCAATCTGCAACTCGTCATGGACAAACAACAGCGGGTTCCAATCCACTCGAATCTTAAGCTCGTGTTCTTCCATCTTCTGCCAAAACAGTACGAGAGCCACCTTCATCACCACAGCACCCAACGTCTGGTTCGCTGTGTTCAATACGGCGTGTTTGCTTCGTATCGGTGTAGGGCGACCATCTGGCATAAAGAGGTGAGGAGGTTTGCCTTGTTCCTCTGCCGAGGTGTAGATATCCTCCAGCGATTCGAGCAACGAGTCTAGACCCGCTACGCTACGTTTCAACGCATCCATCACAAGCTGCCCTATGGCGTATTGGTGCTGTCGTGGGAGCGTTACGTTGAACATCTTCATAATGATGGCAGCTACTTTCTTCGGGAACGCCCCGTAAAGCACCGCATAGAAGATGGTCTTACTAGCTTCTCGTCCTGGTTTGCCTACGAAGTTCGCAGCTAAGTCCTCAAGCCCTGCAATCGAAAGCTCTTTACGGATAGCCTCTCTGTTCAAGCTGTGACAATCGGTACCGTCCTCTTTCGAACCGTTGAACGCTGCCTCATAGAACGCCCCATTATCAAACGGAAACAGATAATGAGAAAGCAACCTCATCTCAAGGCCATCCGCATCACAGCCTACCATCACCCAACCCTTCTGAGGTACGAACAGGCTGCGGAGTACTTCACCCCACGTTGCCTTGCTAGAGGGAATGTTTCCCAGGTTGGGGCGTGAGTGGCGGCAGCGGGATGTGGGGGTACCGTTGTGGATGATGCGTCCGTGAATGCGTCCATCTTCAGCGATGCTTTTAATCCAGCTGGTAGGAGACTTTTCCACCAAGCCGATACGGTCCATCAGCAGCTTTATACGTGCCAGAAGAGGGGCTTCGGGGTACGGCAAATCAAGCAACACTTGGTGCGTAACTTGGGGCTTCCCTTTGGGCCATTTATCGGACTTCTTCGGAGTGAACTCGGTGGGTTCCCAACCATACTTTTCGGTTAGAAAGAAGATGACGTGGTCGGCGCTACGTGGATTAAATGGAATTACTGAGCGCTTCATAACTGGGACATCTTTGACGTAGCCCATCGTCTTATTATCCCGTTTTGGGATGAACTCTTCTTCGACGTTAATGTCCGGTACTTGGGCACGCATCTCGACGATACGCCGCGCTAGTTCACGCTTCCAGTATTTGACCAGCATCTCAGCTTTGTCACGGTTGAAACATACGCCAGCCTTCATCTGATGGTACAGGTAGAGGGCGAAACGATGCTCCAGTTCGACACAGAGGTCATTATCCAGCTGTTCAATCTTGAAGATGAATCTTTCCAAAAGAGCCTTCGTGACGGAGATGTCCTGTTTGTTATACTCGAACATTTCCTCAGTAAACGTTGACCAATCCGTTTCGCCGCTGTCACCTGAGATGTCACCCTTTAGGACGCCGAGGCGATAACCCCAAGCTTGTAGGTTATGATTCCCGAATAGCTTCTTACGGGCCTGTGGCGTATCTGGAAAGCCTCGTAGCTTTCCCTTGTTGTACATTGCCCAATCCATCGGACCAACATCCGGGTACAATAAACGGGACAGTATAAGCGTGTCAATAAACCACGTGCCGACGTTGGCGTGACATTTATGCTTGAAGTCTGCGAATCCAGGCTCATGTCCGTAGACTTTCTCTAGGGCATCCAGGTCGAAGTCCAGACCGTTGTGTGCTACGATGCCTTCTTCATCATCCGTCAGATCGTGCCATAGTAGATGGACCTCGGAGGGACGGTACCCTTTGTACGTATCGGTTGCTGTATCATACGTCCAGGCACAATGTACCTTAGTTAGCTTATCTAGGAGGTTATCCGTTTCGATGTCAAATATCAGCATTCGTTACGCAACTTTCGAGCCTCGGCTACTGTGAGTCGGCGAATCTCTTTAATCTCGTACTCAACTATTTCAAAATGGTCCCCTGCTTCCACTCTGGTCATCCCGAACCACTTCTGGAAATTTGTTAGTGCGCTATTTAAGCAGTCGTAGCCTCCACTAAAGCACCGTTCGATACTAAACCTGAAGTCAGTTAAGAAGTACCCATCCCCAACCCTCAGTTCGTAATCAAGTTTTTCGGTATCCCACCTAAGTGGGGTCTTTTGAAAGACCTTGAAACATTTAATCGTCATCTGTTACGCCACCATTCCCTAATTGCATCGACGGCTCCCAGAATAGACACAATCGACCATCCCAGTAGTACAACAAACAGCAGACTCGCTAGAAGCGTCTCTAACGCCACGGCGAGCCACGCAATCACAGTTATGACATAGGCGTTATACATTCTTCGCTGGCCCCAACGTTGCTTTCTTACCGCCGAATAACCCACCAGCCTTAGACGAAGCAGGTTTGCTCTTAACAGGCTTTTCCTCTGGTACAACATCGTTACGTTCCACAAGTAGCGGGTCAACGAACTCCAGAGTTGTAACTATCCCGGTGCGTCCCCCACCGTTACGGTTCTTAAGCACCCGGATTGTGACGAACTTATTGTTAGCGCCTTGTTGGTCTCGCTCCTGAGCAATGACACACCAAGATAGCTGCTTCAAAGACTGGGAGCCTCGCATATGCTGCAACGCTACACGTCCGCCCTCTTCGTGAGGCTGCCCATCTGGTTTGCTGAGATGACAGATTCCCAAGATACCAACCTCTAACATGACACAGGCCATAGCCAGCTTAGTCATCAGGATGTCGATGTCTTTACGCTCACCTTCTTTAGACGATTCTTTCCCCGATACCATAATGCTGATGTGGTCAATCGCTACGAAATCCACCTCGCTCTTACGCTTCAGGTAGCGCACCGTGGAAAGTATCGTATCTACATCCATCCCACCAAAGCCGCCGTTAGTAGCCTGATTCAGGAAGCGCAGGTTCTTAGTGGCATCGAGCTTGAGGAACGCTTCCCACTGCTCATCACTCAAGGCGTGCGGGTCTTGCATAATGGAGGTGAATGGAATTTGATAGTGAATGCAGGCTAGCTTCTTCAGTGTCTCTTCTTTGGTCTCTTCAAAGAAACCCAGTAGGCACTGCTGTCCTTCCTTGTAAGCCAAGTGGTAGATTATCTGTCTAAGTAGGGTTGACTTTCCCACACCTGTCCCTGCAACGTTCATCACTAGCTCCGATTTACGAAGCCCCATAATGAACCTATCCAGGCTAGCTATCCCTGTGCTGTAGCCAACTGAGGTCTGGAAGAACTGTTCGCTGGCATAGACGTCTTCAGCTGTCACCAAGTTAGACGGCGACCATTTCCGTGACGCCCCATTCAGGACGTTACTTATCTCCGCGTCCGTCAAGTCAAGAGGGCTGTGAACGCCACTCAAGCTCAGTGTCTCAACATCGATGTTGCTGTTCTCATCCACAGCGGCGATGAACTGTTCTAGAAAGTCCCGGAGCGAATCAAACGTAGTTGCGCCCCAGACAATCAGCTTCTTTGCCACGACCTTCAACGAGTCAACCAGCATCGACATCCCTACGCGGCCCAAGGATTGATGCGTTGGGAGGGCTACGGCGTGGTATCGTTTGCTGAGCTTCGGGTCGTCCTCAATCACGGAGGCCACTCGCAGGGCTTCAAATTCGTGAGCGCATAGGATGAGGGTGCTTACTGTCGAGACCCTTTGACCAAACAGCCCAGCCTCTGGAACGAACTCCCCGCCCCAGACATACGACCCGTCCCAAGCCATCAACTTCGTACAATCAGGAAGGAGCCGGAATGCGATACGTCTACCAAGTGACGTGTGCGCTTCGACTACCCCGTAACGTTCTAAGACGGTGGGCGAAATCCCCAGCCCCGAGAGGTTGGGTGTCGTGTCTGTAGTTTCGTAGGAGATGCTACGTGCCACGTGTCAACCTCAAAAAGTCTTCCAGTTCGTACCTGTACAGCCAACACTCAAACTTGTGCTTGCCGTCAAAACTTATGTATTCCAGAGATACCATTCCCACGCCACCTGGCTTACGTCCAAGGATAATTTGACTATTGCATGCCCGTAGGATAACGTTCGAAGCTTCGATTGGCACCTGTTTTACGCCTCTGTATCTTGGGAGTAAATTGTTGCAAACGCATATGGATGGGGGATAGATGTGATGGGCTTATCCAGGTTAAACCCCGCTTGTTTTAAGATGCCCTCAACTGTTTTGCCTACACTGAGTAAGTCGATTTCATTTAAAATCACGAACTGACGCTGCGCCATCGCTTAGTCTTCCTCAACAAAAGGTGTCCAACAAAGTGGCCCCTTCAGCTGGTAATCCTTTGGGTACTTGGTAAGAATCTCGGCCATCGGGCCACCAACTACGACCTGTTTCCCGTTGCGTCGATTGGTCGATACCCAAATCGCTTCGTTTGCAAAATCGATACTCATAGTCCTATACTCCCCATTTGCGGTGTAAGTAGTTGTAAATGGAGTTGCGTTGTGCGGTAGTCAAGGTGTTCTGGATGACGATTACTTCTGCAATATTGGCTAAAGAGTCACCAGCTGCTCCAGCCAAACGCCCCCCTACTCGGAACGCTACCGGGTTGATGTTTGGTGTCCCGGTTCCGGTACCACCGCTCGATGTTTGAAGCACGTTGTTCTTATAGAACGCGGGGTCACTTGAACTGAACGCACCGGTTGGGGCTGAGAAGTGTTGACTGTTCCACGTTCCTGCGGTAATGACGCCTGCCACCGTTTGACGGTCATTAGTGATGTCACTTAGATACATCTCCCCTGTAGCCAAGTTCAAAGCCCGAAAACTCTGGTTGGCTATCTGGGTCGTGTTCCCAACTTCAAAGAATGTGCTAGTTGCAGCTAGACTCGTGATGTTCAGCACCATATACAGTTCGAACGGTGGGTCGCCACTCGATATCAGATTCGCGCCGCCGTCCAGATATTGCGAAGCGTTGAACATAATCGTAGGATGGCCGTTGTGTCCCGTGTTGTCCCGAATCGGCTGGTTCGCACCGGTTGCTTGAGAGACGTGTTGGCTGTTGCCTGATTTGTCCCGCCACTGTGATACTGCGGAACCATTCAAGGTAATCGTAGAACTATCGGCAGCATCGAGCCACAGCTTCAACCCCGGTATCTTGAGCGGGGAAAAGCTTGACTGGGTCATATGCCCTACTGCCGTACCTACCCCCAGCATCTTAGTAGAACCCGATGAGTGTTGAAGCAGTAGAAGTAGCCAGCACGCGGCGTACCTGAATGGGAAGCCAATCACCAGCTTGTACCGGAATCGTGATGGGTGACGCTTCTGTGCGGGCATCCGCCATAATCACTATCAAGTTGCCTGCGGTGTTCCCAACCTTAATCGCCCGAGTCTCAACAGCCAAATCGTTGTTCGAGTCGGGGGTAATCAGAAATGCCTTACGAGGGGGGTTCACATTATCCGACCCTGCATTCTGGATTTGAAGTGCTGTTTCAGACATTGACGTGTCCCTTATATTGATTCGTTAACATACGTTCCTTGGCGATACGGGCCTGCTTTTCTTCGTTCAGGATTTGGCGGCGCACTACAGCCACGACTACCTGGAACGACACCGTTGTGTATCGCTTATTCATTTGAATCAGCCAGCGTGCCCGCCGGTACGGTTGAAGTTCTTGAAATAATGCTCGGTATCGGGCGTCAAAGGTGTCCAGGCTCTTAAACGCTAGCTCGTCTGACAGTGCTTCCATCTCTTCGTAAGATAGATGCTCCAGGGTTTCGATATCAAAATTCATTCGTTAGCCCACTCCTTTAATCTCACCTTCAGTTGCGCCTTACTGCACCAAATAAACCCATTCGAAGTGGCCCACTTTGCGTAGCTTTTCGTCTGTGCTTTGCGGTACCACGTGTGGGGGTTACTGAACACTAAGCGGATATCGAGGTCAGGATGTTGGTTGCGAACACAGAGATGCTTCTCCATATCCTCCTTCATGAAACGACCCTTCGTCTCGATGTAGATGGTCTTTCCAGTCCTTGACACTATCTTGAAATCCGGGGTATACTTATGGGGCTTGGGTTCACTGACCCACGGAATAGTATCAGTTTCAAATTCGTAGGGGATTTTGTAATGCTTAAGCAGGATGGCTACGTTAAGCTCGAACCCGCTCCTGAACCCTTCCTCAAAGCCACGTGCCTTCGCGTTACGTTGCGCGGTCTGCTTCATCTTCGAAAGCTTACTACGCCACGCTGCGTCTGAATCGTGTCCGAAGTTCTTAGGCACTGTGGGTCTCCACCGTTACTGTGAAAGAAAAAGCGTTGGGAGCAGCGTTGCTAAGTTCCGAGATACGACTAAGCGCCGTTGCTTAACCTGCGTATCTGCTCCCAAAGCCATCAAGCAAGATAAGGAGTATAGAGAGAGAAAGGAGGGGTTACATTTTTAAAGCTTTTAAAGAAAAGGTGCGGGGAGGTAAAATTCAGAAAAACCTCCCCACGGGAACAGATTAATTAGAAATCGTAGGCATCCATTGTGTCGTCAAGACCATCGTGGCTTAAAGATTCGCGCTTCGGCGGTTCAACCTTTTTCACGATGACAATTTTCGAAGGGTTAATATTCAACAGTACTTGTTTGCCACTCTTGAAGAGACTGATGATGAAGGTACTGCGAACCACTGAACCCGCGCCCAGGGACACGCCACCCGCAATCTTGGTGTCTTCCGAGATGACGCCATCATAAACGGGCAAGTTAATCGGCTCCATCTCACCAGACTCTTTAGATGGGTAGCCCATACCACGAGAGCCGTAGAAACGAAACGTACCTTCATGAACCGTCGAGGGTCCGACTGCGCGGGACAATACTTCTTCCAGCTGTTTCTTGGTTGCACCGTAGCTACCTGCTTTATTCAGTGCTTCCAACGCTTCGAGCATCGCTGCGTGAACTTCGTTGAATTGTTCTTCGTTCAGTTGAAGACTCAATCTGTACTTATCTTCTTTAGCTATAGTACGGTGGGGACGAATCTGACTGAACGTCACAGGCAAGCCGCCTAGTGCCACTTCAATACGAGGCTCTTTTCCGGTACCGAACTTCGCTTCGAAAATATTGCCGCACTTAATAATAGGCACGTATGTGCTCCTTTATGTTGCTACTGTGTCACGCTTGTCACTCTGACGAGTTCCGCCTTTTCAGGCTTTACCCAAGAATGCTGTTTACTCTAGTATTCTATTGTTGTTGTTGATTCAGGACTGCGGTTGCATTCACAGCCTTGGTGAGTTTTACCTTTTCGTATCTGGTAACGTGATGCTCGTAGTCGTCTCTCAGCATCATCTGGAGGGCTGCACAGTGGGGCTTTGGGTCTCCGCCCACTAGGAAATTCTCGGCAAACTGCAATACACTTCCGAGCCGTACCTGAAACTTTCGTACGACCATTATGAAAAGTATCGATGCTGCTGTTAGTACTGTGTCCGGCTCAAACGCTTCGATAGCAAGCATTAACCGGGCTATACATTCTTCAACTTGATATACGTTTATACTGTATTTACGAAGTCCGCCCGCTTGTACCAGTTCCTGTACGCTTAGATTGTACGGACGGTTCGACTCCTCAATCCAGACATCGCCGGACCGACTCGTTCGCAGAGCATCCACTTAATTGCCTCACTTGGAAAACGCTTGTTACCACTTGTTGCTAGATGAACATATAGTTGCTGTTCTCTATATACTCATCATAGCTTAAGGGCTCATCAATGTCAATACTATTAATTACGAAATTTGGAAGTTTTTTGTGCATTTCAAAGAATGTACTCCGTAAGGATGAGACCGCTGTATCCATATGCCCCGGCAATGTAACCACACAGTCATGAATGAATGCGATACTATCTGGATAATCATCAACAGCTAAATGGAGCATTGCTGCATCCAGGCTGTGAATCACATTCGCCACATACGCTGATTCTGTTTTACGAAGATTCGCATCCGGTTCCCCGTTGTCCGTCTTCATTCTTACCCGAATCCGAGCGTTGTTGTAGCGTACCCAAATCTGTGTCGTAGGCCATTCGTACTTGATGCCGCACCATTCGACACCAGACGGAGAGGTGAAGGACCAGTTGTTATCTGTCCCGTATTTGATTAAACCGTCACGCACCTCAGCTACTTTAGAAAGCATCGGAGCTAGCGATTCTTCTACACCTTTGTCCTCTCGGATGAAGCCCTTGAGTGTCCCATTATCGCCACGTTTGAGACGTTCCTTTGCGCGCCCATATGCTGTGGAATTGTAGCAGTAGGTCATCACGAAGCTTTTAATCGACTTGCGGTTTAGGCTTCCTGCGTTAAGCTGCGTGTATAAATCCTGGGGTTGGGTTTCTTTAACGGGACTTAGATTTACCATCCTCATTAGCTTTTCGTCACGTGCCATCGTTGCCATATGCTGGATGCTCGATGCCGTGGCGTCCCGACGTAGCATTAGTCCCGTCTGTATAGTGTCGTACTTGCGCAGCTTGTGGTACTCTAACGACCACGCCACGAATGGGAGGTAATCCTTTTCATCATTGAGCAGGCTTGGATCTAATGTACCCATAAAAGCATTGTCCGATAGTGTCCCTACAGTTACCCAATCACCATCGGCACGCTTGCCCCACACCATTCTGTATCCGTAATCCATAAACTCGTGATACGCTGAGGAGTCCGATGCCATTCCTGGGTAGCTCACTTCAACCGTCTCATCGAAACAGATTAATGCCTTATTCAACGGAGACCCTTGCGGAGACAGCAAAGCCGATGTCGTATACATCCGGCCTCGAAAGTCCAGACTCCAATCATGATAAAAGGTCTTGCCAGTAAGTCTCGTAGCGAGGTCCATTGTCCGTCTATAGACTCGGCGCTTCGTCGCATCCTTATTCCACTGTTTCCAGACTTCGCCACGATTACACGATTCCGTAAAGACACGCTCCATCTTAGGAATCAAACCCCGAGCACTCAGCATCTTCTCGTGGGTGCGTATCCAGTTAAGCATCTCTGTGTTGATACTATAGCCCACGTTGTTAAGCTTCGTGATGGCGGCTACCGTATAGGGCGATTCTACCTTGATATTCGTGTAGCCCCGCATCCAATTGTTGAACACCAAGGGGCGACGTTGCAGAAGGTAGCCATCCGACTCTTCACGGCTCACCGGCTGCGGCTCCAGATAAAGACCCAACGGTGGTACAAAACTAAGGAACGCATCCAAATCCTGCGTCCGATTAAAGGCTTCAATAATATGCTCCCGTACTCGGATGCACCATATGCGCTGCTTACCTCGCCACGCTAGATAGGGCTCGAACATCTTGCTCGCCAACAGCAGCATCTCAGAGAGCGCCATTGCCAATTTGTTGCGTGTGTGTCTGCTGTCAAAAAACTTCGGCAATCCGGCTACGCTACCCCGACCCGCAATTGCGAACAGTGCTTTATTTCGATGGTGGAATGTACCGTCTGCTTTCGCCCAGGCTGAGGCTAGTTGGGGATGAACTGCTTCGATGAATCGTATCCTAAGTTCCACCTCTACCGCATGCACGAGGCTTCCCCCGACTGCGGCCAATGTAGTCTCGGCGGACTTGGAACCCAGGAGATGATTCAACGCGGCGCTGATAATTAGGTGACTCAGAGCGAGACCTTCCATCGATTCCAACAGCTTCAACACGTAGCTACCGCTTTCACACATATTGCCGCTGCGAGGTTGTAGCATTTCCTCCTGGGCACGTTTAAAGAGCCGGAATGCTTCCGCGTTAATGAAGCGGCGTAGAGCTGAATCGCTGCTTACGCGGTCCGATTTACGGAGCAGCTGGGCGTGTGCCTGTCCGTTACTACGGTACAGGTCTACCCACCACTGCTCTAATTGGAATTGGGCATCAGGATTGGACATTAGATAGACTTATCCCTTTTGTCACGTGGTCTATACGAGGCTTTGGTATATCTTGGGGCGGATATTGTCCGGGCAGATACACCTTCAACTCCGGGAATACTCTATGTGAAGCTGTCTCCGTATATGTGCTGAACCATCTATCACATTCGGGACAGTAGTGTTGATAGTGTGCCATCACGTACCTCCATCCAGCCACACCATCGCCGCGCCCTTAACCATTAACGGGTACTTGTGCTCCGGTAGGCTGTATAATGTTCCTGCTTGTAGGTCGTCACGTTTGATAAGTTTCTTGTGTCTGTGCCGAATCTCCGTCCAGTTCTCAAGGGCCAGCTTGCAGATTTGGTCGAACTCCGTGTCTGAGGTAGGCGGTGATAGGTCCCGGTGATAGTATAAGTACGAGGCCATTAGAATAAACGGGACACAAAGGTTCGGATTGGCACGGCATGCCTCAATCGTTGCTGTCAAGGTTAATACCTCGGGATTTCCAGTAGTCACGAAATTTCTCCGTATCTGGATGCCCCAAACCAAATTCATCTTCTATCATTCCGAACATACGGCTGACCCAATATTCATCCTCTGTTGTGAAGAATGTAGCCATTAATGCGGCCTCCCGACTACTAACGCGAGCGCAACTGCGAACGCTACTGTGCCGAAAAAGGATGCGAATAGCACCACCATCGAGGCCCCAGTAATGAACTCCCTAGTGATTCGCGGCCCAAGATACTTTTCCAGAAATAGTTCAAACACTAACAGCTACCCCATTTGGTTACTTAATTAGAATATCTTCAGCAATCGCACCCATATCCCGGTGCAGGTACCGTCTCGTTGTGCTGCTACTTTTATGTCCGATGACTGCGGCTATGTCCTCAATGCCCATCCCACTTTCAGAAAGTAACGTTACTTTCCGGTGCCTAAATGAATGCGGCGTACAGTCTTCATCCAGTTTGTATTTCTTTTTGACCCGGTACCACTTCTTGCGGATAGCCTCATAGTTAAGCTGCTTACTTTCGACCTCCACCCACCGGATGACCTGAAGCAGGTGCTTCTCACTAAGGCCCGTCAGCTTCAAACGTCTCGACGCTCCGCCGTGGCTCGCCTTGATATGGAGCACTCGACCCTCGACACGCATCCGCCACATATCATTAAGACGACACCCGGTCAGCTGAAGCGTAGTCATAAACGCGTCACCCATGCCTTTACGAAGCCAGTAGATGTCATCATCTGTGGGGATGTACTCGCGGTAGCCTTCTTCCAGGTCGCCACCCTCTTGGCCGATGTAGCGTAAGTAGGTCTTGAAGGTAGATTCTGCCCACCCAAGCTCCTCTTTGACCGCTTCATAGTCCTTGTGGGTAACTTGGTCCGCTACCGTTTCACCAAAGACATCAACTATACGCTTCCTAAGTGACTCGTATGTACGCTTCGTGTTATCCTTCAAGCTTCGCTCTCCTCCGTTCAACGTCCTTATCTTCCGACACGGGAATGGTCGGCTCCTCAATGATACTCGTCTCTTCTACTGTTTCCGTGTAGGGACACCATTGGAGGGTGTCACTATCAGATGATACTAACAAACGACCCGCATACTGAAGCTGTGGCTCAGATGTGGCTAGCTGTTCAATCACGTCTTCAGCGTCTTCATCATAGATAGTACCATCCACAAAGAGGCTTAGTGGTAAGATGCACCCGCTCAGACCCACTTCAACGCTGTTGGGTTCGATACTGGATGTCACACTCAGATGCGGTAAGAATGAATCAGCTGAGATGACCTCGGTGTCTAAGAGGATGCTCAGAATCGTGTCTGAATTTGGCTCCTCAATTTTTGCATTCAAATGCGACAACAGTGCATCCGTGACCTTCATGAACTTACTCGGATTGCTCATCGAGTTGTCCAACGATTCTCCACCGTCTATGTTGTGGATGTTCTCGACCAGATGGGACACGTTCCCGGAGTACGTGGCTTGAGCCTTTTGGTAAGCTTCAACCAAGTTGAGTTCCTGAATGATAGTATCGAATAATAATCCCACAGCAATTATCCTTCTTCGTTGTTGTACTATATCATGTCCCGTTTATAGTTTCAACCCGTCAATCCGTTACTTCCAAGCACCTGCTCAATCGGGCTCGTTGGGCGCAGTATCGGCATATTGTCTGGGCGACTAGAGATGAGTCCGTTTGTCCCTAATACTGTTGGACTTGGCCCATTCGTTGATGGCTTCTTATCTTCGAGCGCTGTTCCCATTGTCCCGATTACTTGCGGACGTGGGCTATCAGGTATCACACTCGGACGTTGCAACGCTGCGTTGAGCATCTTCTGTCGAGCGTCACTAAAGCTGTCGAGTACTGATTCGTATATACGGGACATCATACTACGATTCGCTGTGTCCTTCTTCGGAGTAATGTAGCTACCCTCGGGTCTGAAGGTTGGCTCGTCCCACTGTGGGTACTGGTCCGTGAATGGCTTTACGCGTGGCTGTTGGTCACTCATCTGCTCACCTGTCTTAAAGTAATTCATCATCTTATCGGCGATATCTTTTTGCTTCGGGCTATAGGCTTTAACCCAACCTGGGTCATCCACATTGGGCATAAAGTAGCCACGTAGGTAAGCGTCGATACCGCTACGTTCGAGCATCTGTTTTCTTGACTCGCCTGGGTATGCGTAGAAATCAGACTCCTCATTGGACATATTCTTAGTCTGACGTTCCACTTCCTGGGGCGTGAAGCTATCTGCGAACTGCTTGCGGAGACTCGCATAGTATGGGTCTTCCTTCGCGCCGTGCAACATTTCCCCAAGCACGAGTTCTTTCTTCAGGTCCGGGTCATTCAGAACCTTTTGGTTATATATCTCAAGTACGGCGCGTTTCGAATTACCCGGATTCGGCAGCATATCTTCGTCTTTACCACCCGGCTCGCCTGGGAAGTACCACTCAGAGTATCGACTCTTGCCATACTCGGTCTGTTGTCGTTCCGGTGTAGCGTCCCGAACCTCAAACCCATTCTTGAAAGCCGGTGAGTTTTTGAAGCCGGGATATTCATCGAGCATCATCTGTCCGTATGACCACGGAGTGTTGACTGGTCCCTTAATCTGTGGCTCACCCATCCGCTGTTACTCCTCAATTCGTGCCAAGATATCATCCGCGTAGATAGCCAAGCGCTTGGTCGTTTCGTTCAGCTGTATCTCGCGTGTACAGAGGCTGTTGATAAGTACCGTGTCACCTACCTTGATACCTACCCGCTGTGCTGTATCTGGATGGATGTCTGTTACTGTGGCAATGTTACGTGGCGCATCCTTCGCTACTACGACTAGCCCTGATTCACGCTCAGATTCGACGCTCGGCGGTTCCATTAGGACAATATCAGGCTGAACCTTTAACGTTACCTGTTCCATCCTTCGCGTGCCTCCCGTCTCGTGTGACAAAGTGCCATAGTATAGCCTCGTGTTGGGTCGTTGCGCCAGTATGCTGGGAACCCAAACAGATGGACGCCGTAGTAGGTCAAGGTACTCAGCCGCACGTTGTACGCTTTCATTACCTTGGCAAAGAACTTGTCGTCATCCGCCTTGGTGAACGCATACCTATCGATGCTAAACGTCTTCGTTACCGCGTTGAAGCCCTCGAACGCGCCAGACTTGGGTAGGTCGTCTTTGATTTGGTATAAAAGATCATGGCCCAAGGATGCCACACGTATCGGACCGTCTTTGTACATGCGCATGAGCGGGTTTTGGAACAACCAAGGGATCGAAGCGTCATCAGTGATAAAGCCTGCGGGAATCGTTAGCCGATACGCTACCCCGTTGACTTCATTCTGCCACACGTACACAAAGTCCTTAAGTAGCACGAATAAACCATCCTCAACTGGAGGCGGTTCTTCATCATGACCCTCATTGTCAAGCACATTCGCAAAGAACTTCCGATGCTCCTCAGTATAGGGCTCCAGGAGCGGAAACATTCTACTGGTCCACATCAATGGCCCTGCCACGTGAACCTCGTTAGGGTCGCCGCTAAAGGCAACCTCAAGGAAGGTCGTCATATTGTTACGTCCTATTCGTCACGCTTGTCAAAAGAAAAATGGATATACGTTGCACCTGAAGTATACCACGAACCCTGCCATGTTTCAATACTTACAAAAAATTACTACACAAATCCTTCAGGATATCCCTTACTTTGCCGAAGCTGTATGATGTGATTACGTCCAGTCTGCGCTGAGGATGCCTGTAGCCATGTTGCTGCTGGCAGTTGCACCTCAGAGTAACGCGGCTGGTCACGCTTGTTACTGTCCCGTTTGTTGACTTAACCCACTAGTTGCGTCACGGCGGGACTTTTTTTACCTGTTCGTTTTTATACACTAAAGAGTCACCTCCCCTATAATACCCAATTTATGCGCGTTACCCTACACCCCTTGACGAAAAACACTGCAATTTCTATACTGTACGGTTCAATATAAAGAAAAACCCCAGCCGAGGCCGAGGTTGAGTAACCCATAATGGGCGTTAGAGGTTAGCTTCCACGGAATATTTTAGATTCCGTACTTTCCATCCCTAGTGTAGAACATAGGTGAGCGTGCCAAGTATGGATACAGTTAGGATGATGCATCCCATCAGAACCATACAGCCGAGACTCACGAGAGCAAATACTTTGTTTACCATTCGTTGCGGTTCCACTTGATACGAATGTTGGACTGCGCCCATATAATGGACAATAGAACTATAATGATTACTGTGTTTATAATATCGCTGAGGTCGTAGTTATCGATGGCTTGCTGTATAAGGGACATCATCTAACGAGTCTCCCTCATAATCTGTTCAGTAAGAGCGGCGGACATACTAAACCCGCGCATACTTTTCTTCTTGTATCCACCCCATTGTTCATCGTAGAGCCAGCCTCTACTGAGTAGATACGTGTCGATTTCTTGGATTGCATTCGAGCCTGTGATTGTTATTTCAGTTGGAAGTTGCATATTATAGATGGCCTTCAATATCAATCAGTAACTTTGTGGTTTGCTCCGTCCAGGTAATGTGGCTTGTTACGAGCCCTTCACCTTGGACGATATCGAGAGCCTGTTTGAGTAGGGATAATAGGGCTAGGGTTTGTTGCTCAGTCAAGGTGTCTATGCTCCTTTACTTTTGTTGTCCCAATAAGGTTCATAGGCAAACGGAACTTCAAGCCACCACTGGCCCTCAGATTGGAAACGTTGAACGTTCCAGCCGTCGAGCTTCTTGCCGTTACGTTCCAGTATCTCACGGGCTTCAGGTGTATCTGGCGTATAGAGGTCACTACAATGGCTGTTAATTACTGCGCCTATTTCTTTAAGCTCCGTGTATATGCTCATAATCCTAGTAACCCTCCGTTATCTTCTGGATTGCGTCCATCGGCAAGTGAAGACGGTTCAACTTAAGCCGGTTTGATTGTAAGGCGTGGTAGACGTGCTCCGCTTCCTTCGGGTCTGTATAGCTGTACTCACTCATTAACTCGAACGGTGACAGGTTGGACGATTCATAATCAAGAGCCAAACACCATAGAACATCCACAAGTGTCGGTGTGTTTTTCTTTTGAAAGGCTCCTAGCTTGAATCGTTCGAACTGCTCCTTATCATATACTGTCTTTATGCTAGCCGGTAACGAATCACCATTACTGTATTCAAACGCTTCTGACTCGCCGCGATAAGTTACAACCACGTTCCATTTGAAACGAACGCCTGAACCTTTTATTTCGTGGCTTACCTTGCTGGCCTCAATGGTAATACCCAAGGCTTCGAGGGCCGTTTGACGCTCCGCTGTTGAGGCTTCAGAATAATCTGTAATCATGATGCTCAAAGTCCTTATACTTGCTTGCTCAATAACGCTTCGCTGGCGCTGCCCCGTGTAGGACAGCTTCGTAGTGTTCAAGTCTCTTGATGATACGCTCAATCAGGCTGTCAAATTCGCCACTGTCATCGCACGACAGTACGGAAAGCTTCCCCATAATATACACGAGCCGGGTGTTGCGTTCCAGCTTGCGGATGCTGTCAAACATACTACACTCTCACTTTCACGCCGTTACACGTGGCGGTATACTCTACATCTGTGAAGACTAGACGCCCTTCCTTCAAAGCGTTTGTGTCCAGTATGGCATCGTTTGGGATAGGCGCGAGAAGCGCTATCAATTCAGCTTTGGTCATTTGCTTGTCACCTCTAACGTTGCTTACGCTTGTTACCTAGTTGGTTTAATAGTGGTGTTGCATACTCACTATATAAGATGATGCTCGAAATCGCTACATTATCGAATGGTTCTCTAAAGGTTGCTGTTCTAATCCGAGTCGTCCATCTGTTGCTTGCCATTCAAGGTTGCGTTCATAGTTGGCCACGATGGCGTCTATCTCCTCGTCACTGTATGGATGAAGCGTTATCATGTCCAAGAAACTCCTCTGCTGTGTAGTACGCGCTGGCTAAATCGTAAGGTTTGCTGGCTGTCGTGAACCACGCTTCAGTGAACTCACCATCTTTCGCTGTGGTGACTGCCCCTGTGATACCTTCACCTTTAAGAATAGGGAAGTGTTCTATGATGGCCTCCAAGTCCTGAGAATCTACGCTGAGAATGGAGGACTCGTCACAGATTAGTTCTAGTTCCTTGAGTAGTATCATTTGGTAAGCTCCTTATCTATCTGATGTAATCATCATATCCTGTCCCGTTTATGTTGTCAAGGGTTTTTCTAAAATTCTTTTTCAAGATGCTCGGAATCGGGGCTAGGAGTGGCTTTCCATTCGAGGCTTTCCTACGCTGCGTTGTCCCCTTTATGTACCCGAGCCTTCTTATATGCGCCGTTGAATGCCCGTATCTCTCCCGGTGTATCGCCGTATATGCGCCGTCAAGATGAATCATTTGGAAAGTGTCGTTACAGATAAAAACCTGTCAAATCTATTGTTCAAGTGTTTGTTGTCGAATGTTTGTTCGATGTTGTCCCTTATATGGATACATACGGGACACGTTGCCTCTGTTCGTTGCGTTGGAATGGCCCGTCGTGATTGATTCATGGGTTTACGTTGGCGCTTGGAGGCTGAGATAGTGCTGCTTGCGGGTTGGTTCATACCTGTCGGCCCTTGTGGTGAGTGGCGTTCGACCTTTGATATACGCTGGCGATACGACCCATACGGGGGAGAATACGCTGAGCGCTGTCTATCTAGGTGCGTGATATTGCGACCCCAATTTTATATTGCGCCTCGATTGGCGCTCCCGGCGGCGGGCGAGGCCCTGCCTTGGGTTTGTTTGCTGTCCAGGGGGTGGGCAGAATCGCTCTGGGAGAGGCTTCGATTTCGAGCATCAGGTTAACTTCCTCAACTCTACCCGAAGCTTAGCACCGAAGCTATCTATGCCGCGCATTCGACGTACCTCCATCACTGTAGCCCTTACGCGGTCCAAGCCGAGACGGTAGCATTCGTTGTAGAGGGTCTTGGGCAGCATCTTCCACTTGTTGACAGCCAGCATCAGTATGGGGTCGGCCTCAATCTCCCTGCTCAGGGCGTCCTTTGCTGTGAATTTCCAGGCATTCGGGTCTCTCTGCGTTTCCTCATTGAGGCTTTTTAGCCCATATAAGTCTCGCGGGCGCGCGCGGTTTAAACTAGTAGACATAGAATTCACTATTTCACTATTACTAGGTGGAGTAGTATTACTACTAGCTAGTTGAGGATAGTGGTCTTTGATTCTATAAGCGGGAAAATTCGTGTCGATTTCGAGCATCTTGTTTAGACGCATTACTACGTCACCCACCAGTTGGGGCGTACTCATGGAACTCTCTCCTATGACTCTCGATTGGTTGACACCGCTCTAGAAGGGTGCTACTATAATCGAAAGCTTTTAAATTTTACGTTTTTATATGCCCCTCGAGCCGACAGCTCCTGGGGCTTTTTATTTCCTCCGTGCTAAATTTTAAGCAAGCGTAACACATGACTCGACAAAAGAAAAGACCTCTGAGGCTCCTACACATGTGTGCTGTGGTTTGGAGGTGCCATACGGAGGTCCATAGCCACCAACAAAGATGTTGGCAGCGGGGAAGGTGCGTTAGAGGTGCTGTGTCCTAAGCTGGTACGCGGAAGACATCAAGCCATAGCTTAGTGGTTCCGGTGCCATCTGTGAAGTTGACGTGGGTCGAGTCGGCGTAAGATTCAACTGCTACTTGGCCGCTGACGCCTGTTAACGATGCGCCCTCTTGAACGGTAAAGGCTCCGTCACCATCGTGAAGGGTCGACTCAATGAAGCTGGTTCCGGCACCATCCTGGGTCAAGAAGATGAGCGCTTTCGAACCTTGCATAATGGGAGTGATATTGGGGTTCAATTGGGCAAAGGCTGCGAGGTCGGTCGTGGGAAGGTTCCCTGTGGTACCTGCGGCTGCGTTGTAGTAGTTGTTCGATACTTCCACAATGGGGCAATCACCATCGAGACCTGAAGGCTTCAGAAGGGGTTGTGCAGCCATTGCGACACGCGGGGCAGTAGTCGTGGTTCCAGGAGCGGTCAATGTAGGCACGACCCATCGAGTAGCGACACCCAACACGTAGGCTGAGACGGTACCGTTATCGGTAATGGTCGCACCTGAGACGTCGTACCACGAACCGCCTGCGATACGTTGCACTTGAAGTTTGCCGACTGGATTGCCGGTACCCCAGTTACCGAGCTGAGTAACCGTCACTCTCGCTGGGACTTCACCTTGGCCTAAAGTGATGCCTGTTGAATTCGGTGCGTAATCACCCGAGGCGACTGTTTGAAATGTAGTCATAGAGCTATTCCTTATGGGTTAACGGGTTAGTAAGGAGCATTGGTTCCGTGGAATCGAGAATGTGACTCGAATTATTTGTTGGCCGAGTCGATGGGTCTTGCTGGGGAATGGGGCTTACCTGAAGGTTCGTTTGGAAAGTTGCGGGGGAGGGTATCGGGGGTGTTGGATGAACGTGGAGAGAATAGTAGTAAGTAACGGCTGCGGAAAGTGCCGGGATAAGTAACGTGTAAGGGATGAACATTTAAATCTCCTGGCTTTGGTAAAAACTTTCTGTTAAGTGGATATAGACCATATAAGAGGTATAAGAATCTCTATATACGATTCTTTCCACCTGAATCTCAATCATTCACAGCTCGGCATTGGGATTTTCACAATGGCGAAACCTTCGAGATTCTTTAGTACGAATCTTTACTACGATTCCCCCCCTCCCTCCATTATACGAGACACCCCCGTTTCTTTAAGTAGGGCTCGTGAGGTAAGTCCCATATAGAAAAGCCAACGAGAGGCCCCTAGGAGGGTCGAGAACAAGAGTTCAGTCTAAGCCGACTTACTTATCCTCCCTCTGAACTTAGTGCTGTTCTGACGCCACCTAGACCCCTGCACGTCCTCAGGTGCGACGCCACTTAGAGTTATGTCTGAGCCGGGTACGATAGGTTGTTCCAGATATTCCTTGAACCGCTCGAACTCAGCATCAGAAGCTTGCTGCACTGGGGTGATGAGGAGATGCTGACTCAACTTAGCCGATGCACCTGCCAAGCAATCGATACGGTCATCGAACGGCAGAGAGTCACGTGGGCTGAAGTTGCTTATCTGTGCTGTCAAGGTGTAGTCTTGGAACGACTCAACCTGTTTATCCTGGGCTGATAGGAAGTCACAGATTAGAGCATCGGGTGTGATGACCATCCGTCCCGAGTTGATGATAGGGTCAAGGGCTTCAATACGCAACGTTTTATTCATCTGGTTATGGACCGGGACGACTTGTGGTAAGTTGCCTCGCCCGAACCGTGGCGCGTACTTCTCGTCCATCACGGCACGTATCCATTCGGCACTCGTGTTAAGGTTACTCTCCACGTAGATGGCACTTGCCTTAACTGCTATAGCGTGGTCTATGATGCGTTCGATGTTGTCCTTGGAGACGCCACCCTTCAAGCCTTCGACTTTAAAGACGACCATATATCCCGAAGCTGCCCCGGCGGAAATATAAACCAACTCATCTTTTCCGCTACCACTTGGGTCAACGTAAACGATACGGTCATCATAGGGTTTCGTAGTCTCTGCCACCTTGAACGGCCTATAGAACTTCTCGCCCAGGTCCGCGCAACTGTACTCTGCCATCTCGGACGCTACGTACTGCGGCTCTCGTGCGTGCTCCAGCGTCTGAGGGAGGGAGCGTATGTTCGCATCGTACAGAATGATTCGACTTATATCAAGGGGTCTATCCGTGCCACTGGAACGATACAGGTTCAGAAGACACTGGCGCTCGTAGGTGACGCGCCCCTCGGACATCCTCATCGAGACCTCTTCTTCGTTGAATCGGTCAAGAGGGGTACCTTCGGGAAGACTTAGAATCATATCCCGTATCTGTTTCGGGTAGTGTTCCCAGCAAGCGTCCGCCACTTCCTTGGGCGGCACCGACATTGGGAAGATGAAAATTCGATAGCCCTTGGCTTTAAGGCGCGTATAGAGCGAACGGTCAAAGTGAGGCGTCCCTAGAACGATAATCCGTCCCACATCCTGCTTGATGACCATCGTGGCCTCTGACATTGCCCGGTCAAGATTCTCGCGGCGTTGCTGTGTATAGCCGTTCTGTGTCGTCTCAGGGTCATCTACCAGTAGCGTATCCGCACGACTCCCTGTGATACCGCCCCCAATACTGAGTGCGTTCACGGATGCTCCACGGGCGTGACTCGGCTTAGCTGGAGTATCGAACCCAAAGGTACTTTGCTTCTGCTTACTCAACGGTGCTAAGTGTGCGAGGAACGGGAAGTTCTGTACCCACCCCAGCATCTGACCTACTGAGTCGGCTGCGAAGTTTCGGTTCTGTCCCCATATTGCCTGTTGCTTTGTTGGGTCACAAAGTAGCTCCCAGACAAGGAAAAGGTCCGCAATCGTAGTCTTAGCAAAACCCCGATACGCAAGAAGAATCATTCGGCGTGAAGGTTGCTTCTGTAGGATATCAGCGAAGAGTAGCTGCATTGGAGTAGGTTCGGGTAGTCCCATCTTATGAAACATAAAACGGACAAAATAGACGAAATCCTTACGCAGCTTTCGCTTAATCTTATTGCTGTGGTGGAGATTCTTCACCGCTTAGTCCTCAAATCGCATCCCGTGTCCCACATCCAAATCATCGTCTTCTTCGACGTCTTCGTAGCTTCGAGCCTCATTCAGAGCCCGTTTAGCCGCTTCGTCAACCGTCTCGATTCCGACCTTGAACATTTTGCCCAATTCTAGGGCTGTTTTAAAATCACTGCTTTCCGCCATCCCTGTGCGAATCTTTTCATCCAAGACGTCCATCATATTACTCAATATACGGGACGCTTTCTCCTGGAACTCTTGAGGGCTCTGTGCTTGGTGTAGCTCTACAAAGTCGCCCGGTGAATCGTCATCATCTGGTGTAAAAAGAACATCATCTTCATCATCCCTAGGTGCCATCTTAGAACCCCCCGCTTAACAACTTAATCGCGTGACTGATTGCGTCCCAGTTAATAGTCGCCCCACCTTCAAAGAGAAGCTTGACTACCACCATCACCGCAATCAGGTTCCGGGTAGTGTTGCCGCTAAGAGTATGGTTGCTGATGTTGTCGATTTTCTGTTCCACGGATTCAAGTCTGGAATCAATAGCATCGAGGGAGGTCGCGATACGCTTTAACGCCCCGTCATGCTGTTTCACCTTGGTGGTAATGTCTGGCTGTCTCATAATCGTGTCCCGTTTACTTTGAATCAGGTGTTAAAAAGAGTTTCATTTCCCGCTCACGTCTCGGCAGAAGGTCGTTCTCTTCGTTGCCTCTGTGCCATAGTAGAAACGCTTTTGCGGCTTCGGGGTAAAGTCCCAGATTGATGTCCCGTACTACTGTCGATGTTCGGAACTGTGTGGGACCAATATTGTGGTGAAGGCTGACAAGCGCCGTGAGCATATTAGCTGTGAGATTAGGGTGCTGCTTCTCAACGATACATCCTAGAATGTTACCTAGACGGCCTTGCATCTGGTACGTTAGGAAGGAATCCGCATACTGCTTCGTCATTGTGGTATCTTGAGTAACAGGTGCCCCGCTGGCCAGTGTCGTAAAGCCATATCCAACTGTCCACGGTTCCTTAACGCTGTTTCGGTACGCCTTCGCACGGAACCCTTCAAGATTCGCCAATAGGGTAAAGGATTGAGCGAACGCCTTTTTACGTACCGACTCTAGAATGGCCATAGATTAGTACCCCCCGGTGCTGTTAAGGATGACGACGGGAACTGCGAGAGTAAATTTTGCTGGTCAGTCGCCATCTGGAAAGGCAAGCTAAGTGACGCTACGATGTTCCGTGCCATATAGCCGCTTGGGTCGATTTCATTTGCATTAATCACGGCAACTTTCGCTTGCATAATGGCGGCAATAACGGCTCCTGTACAATAGGTTTGACCAATATGCTTCGGAATCAGGGATAGAAAAGAGGTTTCGAGTTGTTGATTCAGGGAGACCGGCGCAACATAGGGAACAACCGTCCCGTTAATCAACCTATCGCGGCCATCATTTGGAGGTGTCTGCACTTCGACGGCTCCTGCGGGAAGTGTCGCTAATGCTGCGTCACCGTCAAATCCGCCTAAGTAATCGCCCGTATTCGAAAAGAAGTAGCGTGTCATTATGCCCAAGCCCTCACTCGTAGCTTCCAGTTACCGTTAGTTATACCGGTTGCGACACCTGTGGTTTTATGGGTTAGAACAAATGCCGAGGTAGCCGACCCGTATCTGAGGTTGATATTCGTTGCGTCGCAGACAATTGATAAGCCCTGATTGCCGCCCAACGTGTAGCCAAGCATCGGGTCTTCTTCTTGACCAATTGAGTACCCTAGTTCCGCTGTTTGGCAGATTAAGGTGAAGCGAAGTATCTCAGGGGCTGCCCCCAGGCTGTGCGCCAATGTTAGTGCGCCTGCTGATGTAATCGTTTGGTCAGCGCTGGTGTAGGGTTTTGTGAATATGCCGCCTCCAACCAGTGGCGTTCCATCGGCCCTCGTGTAGCTGATACATCGCCAGTAGTGACTCGTCGCATCGATGCACACAAACTCCGCCACATCCCCCGCTGCTGTCGTGATATTGGCCCCGGTTGGAAGTATAAGGGACGTTGCGTTGTGAGTCAGCGTGAGGGCCCCGGCAAAGTGTAAGCACACTCTACGACCCGCCAGCAAGTCACCTGAGATAGCTGTAACAGTTGTAGTCCCTGTAACTTTGAAGTACCCACCACCTGTACTTGGGATAGTCAATGTAGCGGCACTCGCAATGTCGGCACCCTTCGTCCAAAGCCCCGCTAAGGCGCTAGAGGTCACACCCTTTGCTGTGTCAGTGCCTGTTAAGACATCAGATACTGCTGCGGCTGGTACGTCAACCGTGCCTGACCCGGTAATAGGTCCGCCTGTTGCTAGCCCCGATGTCCCGACACTCGTAACCGTGCCCGACCCCGCTGGAGAACTCCAAGACCCGTCGCCACGTAAGAAGTTACCTGACCCAGGAGTGCCTGTTGCGTTAATATCCGCCACATCTGCCAGACTCTTAACAGCCAGCGCCCCTAGCCCAAGATTCGTCCGAGCTGTGGTAGCATTCCCCAAGTCTGATAGGTTATTCGCCACTTGAAGGAACGCGCCTACATTCTGGAGCGCCGCCGTACCCAGCCCCAGTAGCGCATTCACCGCTGTATCATTCGCTGCTGCTATTAAGCTGCGTCCGAAAGCTGTCAGGGAACTTACCGAAAATGCGTCACTTCCTGTCGCGTATATGACTTCATCTGCTGTAGTTGTCACGCCAGCAAGCGCTGTGAGTGTGGCATCCAGGGGTTGCTTCGTATTTAATTGTCCCAGGTTAACCGCATCGGATGCCCCTGTTCCATCGGCGAGATTCGTAATCCGACTATTGAGCGCATCGAATAGCGTCGAACCTACCAGCCCGATTCCCACTGTCCCAGCATCTGCAATCTCTTGAGCGATGTACTGTACCCGCTTGAAGACATCGTTGAAGCCTCCGCTACTAGGGGTACCACCCCGACTGAACGAATCAATCACGCTGATGGACGTGGAGCGCATCAGTAGAATCTGAGCACCATTAGAAGGGGCTGCTGTGAAAGTAACCGTATTGTCTGCTAGTGTGAACGCTGTGCTTGTGATACCGTCTACTTTGACGATAACATCAGCGGCTGCAATGTATTCCCAACTGAAGGTAAAATCAGTCTGAGACCCGTTGCCTGTAGTGTAGGTCCGTGAGTAGAAAGTCGTCACGTTACTGGTTCTCCGTTTCTTCCGTGGAAGGCTGAACAGCCGGTACGTCTATAGGTGTGGTGTGTTTGATATCGTGCTGGAATTGGGCATAGTCCTTAAGGGTCTGCTTCTCGTCCATCAAATTAACGAACTCGGTGGAGTGGTCGTTGATATAACGTTCCAACTCTCGCTTCGCATCGTCCTCTTGTTCCTGGAGGCGTATCACCATTTCATTTGCGGAATCACTTAAGATTCGAGTCTTACTACCCTGATTCCGTACCATCTGAGACTCGCTACCGCCCTCTTGCAGAGCCTTCTCGGCAATCGCATTCAGTAGTTCCATTGTGGTAAGCTCCTTAATACCGTCCTTGGTGTCGTAGCTTGTGCGCTGCTCTCTCAAGAAGCGGTTATACACGTCCCACAAATGTTCCTTTGTCTTCGGATTATAGAAATGCGTCAAATTGATTGGGACGTTCTCTTGAAGATTCCCCACGCCCATCTCTAAGGTCTGCTTCCGTTGAGGGGTTGGCAGCGATAAGCCGTGACTCTCTAACGCTCCGAGATAACGCCCCAGAGGGGAAGCATCGTATGGGCGATACGTTGGAAAGCCCATTGCATCCACGAATTGATTAAGGCTGCTGTCCGGGTCGTACTTGTCCGGCACATAGTCCCCCGAGATATCGTAGGCATTGATGCGGTTGATGTTAGGGCCGCTTTGAGCACCGGCTAGTGACGTTTGAAAGGCCCGTCCGATACCTGCATCGTGAAGGGTCATACTCCGACCATCCACTTGCTGCCCCGGCATCAAATCGGGAATACGCAACGGCCTACCCACAGCCTTACCTACGCCACCGGCTAGCCCTGCAAGGGCACCTGCTACTGGGTTTTCGCTGTCACCTGAGCCTCCGAATATCTGCTCCAAACCTTGAAACAGTGGTGCTACTGGGGTTGACTGGTTAATCAGATTCGCAAAGTGGGCACCAGCCTCAATGCTCTCCGGCGAGCCCAATTCCACATTCCTGTATTTGTTCAGAATCCAGGTTGCATACGCTGCTGAGTTATAGAATCCGGCATATGGCATCAGTCCTGTTGTGGTCAGTGTCCCGCCATCGGGCAACGGAGACTCGCCGTAACGAACCCCGCGCACATTGGCTGCTTCACGCTCAGCATCCGCATCGCCCAGTGGTATGTAATTAGGCTCTTTTCCTGAATGGAGCAGGTGCCACATACTAGCCGCTCCAAGCCCCATCATCCCCATAGACAGCATTGTATGTCCCAACAGCTGACTTTGAGCGTGAGCCCCGTGCAATCCGCCTAGCACTTCATCGATATAGGCAGACGGTCCGCCCTGTATCCCTACTGCACGAGACAATAACGAAGCACTTGCCTGGAACGGGGATACGGCACGCTGCAACATATTCGCTGTTACTTTCCCGAATGGAATCACAATCGAACGCAACGTCTTGGGTGCCACTGGGGACTTACCTAACGCCTCGCTAATAAGATTCGTCGCCCGGAATGGCCACGTGTCACCGAGCTTCGTATTGGCAAGCTCTGAACCTGCCTCTTGCCCAGATTGACGCAGGCTGGTATAGTCCGCATTCATCGAGGCACGCTTCACAATGGCTCGTAAATCATCAGCACTCATCCCAATCTGGTTACTCAGCGCCACGTCTCCACGACCCACCATCTTAGTCACTAATGCGTCACCCATCACGTCGCCCAGGTTGTTAATGACCCAGCCAGCGAGTTCCTTACCTTTGAGCCCCTGCATCGTGCCTCGGCGGGCCAAGTCTTCTACGATACGGCTACTGAGTGCGTTGTGGTTGATGATTGTTTCAAAAGATTGGAGTACGTGCATTGGTAGCCCGAGACCTGCCCCGGCTGCTTTTGCTGCTGTTGTTGCTGCACTGTCACCTTTACTGAAAACTGTGGTAGCAAAATCTTTCCCAAATCCATTCTCAATCACGTGTCCGCCCAGGTTGTACAGCTCTTGAATCTTTGGATTGAGGAAGCTTTTACCGCCGACCAGAAGGCTATGGGGCAACGAGACGGCACGATATAACGCTCCCAGTGCTAATGCATCGTGTGTCGCCGGGTCAACGTTGGTGCCTTGGAATAGGGCTTCGTATAGCCGTGGGTGTCCTTTACTGATATTTTTGAGAAGACTCGAACCTACGAGCTGCGAACCACTGTCCCACATTGAGCTGGTGATGACACCATTCAGTACGCGGCCCCAGGTAGACGGGTGATACAACATACCACTCATCATCATATTGCCCATCAGGTTGTCCAGGAATTTATGTGTCCCCGCTACCCGTTTCCATACTGGGTGCTGCCCCGCTTTGTACAGCGAAGCCACAAGGTTCCCTTGCTCATCCGGGTTCGTCATTCCCCACATCCGGCGAATCTGATTGAACATTGCCCTATCAGCGGCGCTTATCTTGCTGCCATCCGGTAAGAGTTCATCCAGGTCGTCACCTAGTTGGGGGCTGTA